>Ga0310123_10000756_pt1 | contig 28406 bp, 16 predicted proteins | sample CB6_AW_1057_MG_FD_203505 | JGI IMG/M metagenome (GOLD analysis project Ga0310123, IMG submission 203505) | Marine microbial communities from Western Arctic Ocean, Canada - CB6_AW_1057 | ecosystem: Environmental > Aquatic > Marine > Oceanic | place: Canada: Western Arctic Ocean | collected... | reverse complement strand
AGATGGCTGTGCGTGCGAATGAGGGACGAAAGTTGTAGGTGGCGGGCCGTTTCGGGCAGATGCTCGCAAACCTGCACTCCTGGAACAGAAGTGTCGATCGGCTTGAACTCGCCCCGAATCTCGACCGGAGCTTCAGGCTTCATATCGCACATGTCGATGTGACTCGGCCCGCCTAGCAGGTTGATGAGAATCACCGCTTTGGCCGGTGCATCAGGATTCACCCGCGACTCAGCCTTCGCCTGCAGCATCCCAGGCAACGACAATCCACCAAATGCCGCCAGCGCCCCCGCTTGTAACACTTCCCGGCGAGTGGTTCCGTCACACAGTTTTGTTTCGCGTCCCAGGACCCGCAACATGATTCACCTCCGGTTCTGAAACCCAGACAACGCATGCATACTAACGCTTGCGATTTTATTTGTCAAAGTGAATGCGGAAAACTTTGCGTCCGGGAATGCAAAACGGGGTTTGCGCGGGGGTGGTGATGTGGTCGGACTCGCTTGTGGAGATGGATGAATGACAGGACTGAATAATCTCCATCCCTCCCATTACCCCTTCGACTTGGTAGAATTGAAGATGTCACGAATGCCCGTTGTTTTCCATCCGGGTCGGTGACCGGCCATCTTTCGAAATCTGCTTTGTGATCAGAGGACAAAACCGCGGACTACTAATTATCGGGAGGAATCAAACATGCGCAAGATGATCGCCCTAAGTGTACTATCGGTGTTCGCCGTCGGACTGCTTCAAGCCGTTGCGCAAGAAGAACAAAAGAACAAAGAACCCATCGCCGCCCCGACTCCAGCGGCGATGGCCATTGCCAATATTCGTGCGCTGGGAGGCCACGTTCTGGAAATCGCTCAGGACGACAACCGGCTGGAAGTCGCCTATCACCTGACCGACGGCAAAGTCACCGGCGAGCATCTGGCTCCGTTAAGATATCTAAAGCAGAGTCTGATCCACCTGAACCTGCGCGGCACTGCCGTCACCGATGCCGACCTCACGCAACTAAGTGACTTGACGGCGCTGACTCGGTTGCACTTGGAAAAGACCAAAACGACCGATGCCGGACTGGCGCATCTGCAGGGGCTGGCCAACCTCGAATACCTGAACCTATATGGTACTTTAGTCACAGATGCGGGACTGAAACACCTGGCCGGCATGAAGAAGCTGAAGAAGCTTTACATTTGGGAGTCGCAGGTCTCGATTGCCGGGGTTATCGAATTCAAGAAGACGCAGCCGAGCACACAGATTATTCCCGACCTCGTCGTCGAAAAGGCGAAAGCGGAAGCCCGCGCCAAAGCGTTGGCCGAAGCCCAGAAGCTGGCCGAAGTAGCTAAGAAACAATCCGCAGAGGCGAAAAAACTCGCCGAAGCCGAGCAGAAGGCTGCTGAAGCGTCGTTGAAGGTGGCCGAGGAGGCACAGAAGACCGCCGCCGGCGAGGCCAAAAAGGCCGCCGAGGCACAGAAAAAAGTGGATGCAGCCATCAAGGCCGCCGAAGCCGTCAAAAAGGCCGCCGAGGCCGCCAAGAAAAAAGCAGACGATGCCAAGACAGAGGCCGACGAAGCGAAGAAGAAAGCCGAAGCCGCCAAAAAAGCCGCCGACGAAGCCGCCAAAAAAGCCGAGGAGGCCCAGAAGGATGTTTCCAGAAATACTTAGAGCCTCCATCAGGACCCAGGGATTTTCTGAAATTCCTGGGTTGGGCAACATCGAAGCGCCATGAAATCCATTTCTTCGATTTGTTGGTATCTTTAGCGGGCTCTTTGTTTGTGCCTTGTTTGCGACCAGTGCCATAACGGCCGCACCTGGCGGAGAGTGTTTTTTCGCGGTCATGATGCTGTTCAATGGCTTCTGCTCAAACCTTTTTGGTGTACTCGCACTCGTATTTCGGCGACGCCAGCCTTCGCAACCAACTTGGCTATTGCGTTTGTTCCAAGGAGTCGCTGTCGTTGCAACTGTTCTCGTATTGCTGGTTTGTTTGTTTCGGGTAATTGTCGTCCAACAGCGCACAGCCGCAGAGTTTGGCATCCATGCCGAATCGCCTTGTGCTTTGAGCCACGCTTCAAAATCTGTTAAGCGAAAGCCGGTGTATAGCCTGTTTGATGTCGCGATGTGTGGCGACGGCTGTGCGGACCCGTTGGGCGTCAAAATGGAGATAATGGAATGTCTCGTAACTCGCAGTCCGTCGTTGTTGGTTGTTCAGCTCTTGTCCTGCTTGAAGCGGGGTCACTGGTGATTTCTTCATCCCCAAACCGCTCAGTTCGTACTGCGACACCTGCTCCTGAGAGCACGCGAGAAATCCTTCCATCTCTTAAAAGACCTGAAATCGAGAGAAGACGTTCAATTCTTCCCAGGCGGGGGGAACCGATACGATACGCTGGACGAATACCGGGCCGAATTCCAACGCATCAAAGCCGCCCTCAAGGCCACCCAACACGAGGATAGCCGCTGAGCTGCAGCATCTATGCCGCAGACGCCTTGAGCTTCTCCGGTAACTCCGGTCGGCTACAATTCCGAAAGTCCGCCGGCCCTCTTGTTTCGCTGAGAGGCGACAACGGTTGTGAGGACCCGTTGGGCGAGCGAGAGAAAGCTCGGAATGGTCAAACTTACAATACACAGGCGTCGCTTCAGCCTGATGAAGACGATGCTTTTCGTGGCAGCGGTATTCTTTGCTGGATACCGTCTGGGATTCCGCGCAGGTCGCGACTCCGAAACTTGGGTAGAAGTAGATATCGGAGATTCTGGATCAATGTGCACATTCACGACGATAATCTCGTGCGGCGTTGACGTGAATGACGCATCGACTGACGGTTCGAATAGTACATTTGGGTCGCCAGAGTAAACATCTACCGGCTCAGCCGGTAGATGTTTACTTCAGGGGGGGATGGGTCGGACCGCTCGACTTTTCGGCCGGTGACTGTCTGGAAGATTTTGATCGTCCCCCGCTGATCGGCTGAAGCGATTTGGCGGCCGTCCGGACTGAACGTGACCGATCGGACCGGGCCGGAGTCGGCCGGGATGTTCAACGCCTGCCGGCCGGTGGCTGCGTCCCAAAGCCGAACCGTTCCGTCGCGGCCGGCCGAGGCGATCCGTTGGCCGTCGGGGCTGTAGGTGACCCAGGAGACCGGGCCGGCGTGTCCCCTGAGCATGAGCAGCATCTCACCCGATTCCATTTCCCGGATGCGGACGACGCCATCGTCTCCGGCGGTAGCAAACCGCCTGCCGTCCGGATGGAATGCGACTGCGAGTACGGTATCGGCTGTGGTTTCCACGGACCACACTGCCTGCGCATCCTTCACATTCCAGAGCCGAATCAATCCGTCGGTGCCCGCCGAAAGGACCCGCCTGCCATCGGGATGAAATTCGATGCTGCGGATCGAACCTTCGTGACCACGTAAAATTGTCAGCGGCTGGCCGGTGTACACGTTCCAAATTTGAATGGTTTCATCGTCACCACCGGAGGCCACCCATTTTCCATCCGGGCTGAAAGCCAGACAACGAACCGAATCGGTGTGTCCCTCAAAGGAACGCAGCCGCCGTTTCGATTCGACGTCGTAGAGGGTCACCGTGCCGTCGTTACTTGCCGAAGCCACGAGCGCATCGGCCGGAGAGGCGGAAACGGCGGTCACCAAATCGTTGTGACCACGGAACGTGGCGATGACTTGCCGGGCGGCAATGTTCCAGAGCCTCACGGTTTGATCGTTGCCACCCGAAACGAGCAGCTTTCCTGTTCGGTCGAACGCCACTGAATTGACCGAGATCATCGGCTGCGTATCTTGGCGCAAGACTGAAGCTGGGCCACTGCCCAGCGTCTCCCAAATTCTGATAGTGGCATCGATTCCGGCTGAGACCATTTGTGTTCCGTCTGGAGTGAACGCCAGGCCGTAAATGGACTCGGTATGCCCGCGGATGGTTTCGACGGCCCGTTCGGTGTTCGCGTCCCAGATCCGAATCGACATGTCCCGCCCGGCAGAGGCGATGTGTTTTCCATCGGGCAGAAACCGCACACAATAAACGGAATTCAGATGTCCGCGCAGGACATGAGTTTCAGCACCGGTTTCGGCATCCCAAATTCGGACGGTCTCGTCCTTGCCGGTCGTGGCCAGAAGCCGGCCGTTCGGGCTGAACGCCACATCGTAGACCGGTCCGCGGTGTCCTTGGAGAGTGAAGATAGCTGTGCCGGCGTCTGCGTTGAAAATCTGTGCCGTCCCGTCCCAACTGGCCGTCGCAATGCGTTTCCCGTCCGGGCTGAACGAGGCACTGTAGACTGTCTGGTCATGTGCCCTGAATGAAGACGTTTCCTCTCCGCTGGCCACGAGCCAGATTTTCAGAACGCCCGTTTCCCCTGCCGAGGCGATCCGACTGCCGTCGGGGCTGAACGCCACAGAATGAACACGGTCGCGGTGACCGCGGAGCGTGTGGAGCTGGGTACCGGTTTCTGTGTTCCAAATCCTTACGGTATTGTCGTCGCCGGCTGATGAGAGCTGCCCTGGGTCAGGACCGAAACAGAGACTGCGAACCCAACTGGTATGTCCTTCCAGGACCCGAATCAGCGTTCCGCTTTCGGTGTCCCACACTCTGACAGAACTGTCTTGACCCGCCGAGGCAATCCGTTTTCCGTCCGGGCTGACGGCCACTGCGTAAACAACGCCGGTATGGCCGGTTAATACGAACCGTTCCAGTTGGCACACCCGGTTTAGATAATCCCATTCCCAGCCGCGGATATCTTTCCAATGTCTCAGCCGGCGGGGCAATGAATTGAGGATTTGTTCGGCAACGGAGACGTGGTTGGCCAACCATTCTCGCTGTGACGCGCTGATCTGGTTGAAATAGAGGCTGATTTCAGCGTCGATAAGCGCTGCTTCGACATCACGCCGGGCGCCGCGTTCGCGCTGGGCGGCTTGCTGCTCCTTCTTTCTGGCTTCGTCGGCCTCACGGGCTCGATTCCGCTCTTCGTCCCGGGCGCTTTGGGCGTCTGTGAGCGCGTTCTCGACACGGCCGCGCTGCCGTTCGACTTCTTGCTTCTCTTGTTTGACGACCTGCAAAGCCAACCCTGTTTGCGCATAACCGATCCAACCGACAACCACGACCAACATCGACAACAACATCGCAAGCAGCCCGAGAGTGGCAATGACCGGTTTCCGCCGACACCAGCGCCACAGACGAGTCACACGGGAGACCGGTCGAGCCAGTGTCGGTTCGTTCCGCAGAAACCGTTTCAAATCGCTGGCGAGCAACTCGGCGGTGGCATACCTTTTTTCGGGCTGTTTTTGCAGACACTTCAGGCAAATCGTCTCCAAATCTTTCGGCACCGAAGTGTTCAAGCGGCGGGGGGAGACCGGATCCTGCTCGACGACTTGCCGCAGAGTTTCCAGAGGGTTGGAAGCCCCAAATGGGGGACGGCCAGTTAACAGCGTGTAGAGAACCGCTCCCAACGAATAGACGTCCGATTTCGGTCCAATCTCATCCAATTGGCCCTCCGCTTGTTCCGGAGGCATGCAGGCAGGAGTGCCCAAAACCTGGCCGGTGGTGGTCAGTCCGCTCTCATCACCGATCTGCTTCGCGAGTCCGAAGTCGGTAACCTTGGGCAGACCGGCGGCGTCGAGAAGAATGTTAGCCGGCTTCAAATCGCGGTGGATGACTCCCTGTTGGTGGGCATAATGGACCGCCTCGGCGATCTGGCAAAGAATTTTGGCGGCACGTTTTGGCAGCATCGGCCCGTCGGCGACCGCAGCCGTCAGATTTTGGCCGTCGATAAACGCCATCGAAAAGTAGTGCCGGCCCTCATTCTGACCGACCTCGTAAATCGGCACGATCCCCGGATGGTCGAGATTGGCGGCCGATTCAGCCTCTGTGTGGAACCGCTGGACGTCCCTCTCGGAGGCGAGTTCACCCGAGAGGATCACCTTCAAGGCGACAGTGCGGTTAAGCGTTGTCTGCCGGGCCCGGTAGACAACGCCCATACCGCCGCGGGCGATTTCTTCCAGCAAAACGTAATCACCAAAGGTGCGGCCGATCTCGTCCCCGGCGCCGGTGGTTTTGAGCGGGCGCTTGACGTCAGAGTTGCCGGGGCGGGGCGGGCCCGTTGTCCCTGGCCCGAAAGCCTCTGTCGCATCTATCAGCGACTCGTTATCGGTATTGTCGAGTGTCGCCGGTGAATCGGCAGGCAACGTATCGGCGGCGAGCTCGCCGTCAATTTGTTCCAGCGACAAGGAGAGTTCCGATTCGATCTCCGGAAAACGATCGCTATATTCGCTCTTGTTTGGCAGGTCGCCCCAGATACGGCGGACCCGATACTCTTCGGCTGCAAGTTCGATCCGCCGCTGACCCGTCAAACTCAGTGATGGAAATCGTTTCTCGTATTGCTCAATCAGCGGTGGCGCGGACCCTTGACGCATTTCGGGTTTTGGATTTCGAATTTTGGATTTGCGGTGCGCCTGCCGCCAACGGTACTCCAGGTCGATCTTGACGAGTTCCACGAGCACGCCGTTGCGGGCCAAGCGGCCGGAGGCGGAACTGGCCGCGGGCCTGCGAGCTAGAAACGTGTCGATGTCTGGCTGCTCGTCGTTTCGCCAGGCGACGTCGAACTCATCGATGAGTTGCTCATCTTCGGCAGACAGTTCGCATCCAGCGTCTGCGGATGTGCCCGACGGGACATGTGCATCGGCGTGTTCAGAGTTCATCAGTCCGGGTTTGCCTTCAATTGCTCTTCGAGTTCGATGCGGACTTTTTCCAGCGCACGGCGGACAGTCCGTTCGGAGCGTCCGACGTCCTGGGCAATTTTCTCGATACTCAACCCTTCCAGCCGCTTCTCAAAGATCTCTCGCTGCTGAGATGTCAGCGATAAGATGACGCGATCCAGCTCTTCAAGCACGGCGATCGCTTCGGATGGTGTGGGGCCGGACGCAACGGCCTCGGCGTTGATCCAGACGTCTTCACCGGTCAGTGGAAAACTGTCTTCCCTTCGAAAGGATCGTTTGGCGGCGGAGTGAAATTCGATGTGGCGATGCAGCTTATTCAACGTAATGCCGACCAGCAACCGCCACAAATCGCCGCTGCGTTTCAGCACGTATCGATCTTCACGGACGTTTCGGAAGAACGTTCGGTAGACCGACTGCACGATGTCTTCAGCGTCAAACCGCCGCCTGAGCGCCGGGGATATCCGCAACCGCGCCAGTCCAACCAGCCGGGCAACATAACGCTCGAACATCTCTGCGGACGCTTCTTCGTCTCCGTCGCGCCAGCGTTCCAGCAAGTCCACCGATTCTTTCTGTTCTTCAAGGTCCTCATGTTCATTGTTTTCATTCTCCATACCGCCGTCGCCCTCATTGGCTGAGAATAATCACAAGTCGTGCGATGATGTCCTGATGCGATCAGCGCGTTGTTAGCCCGTAACAATCATGTCATCTCGAACCGTAATTGCCAAGACGAATCTTCAACCCGAAACGAAGGTTGTGGCCAGAATTTCTGGCATTGTAGACGGGGTAAAATGGCGAGTGGTCCGTGGTCAGTGGCGAGTGCTTCACTCATTACTTGTCACTTCAGGTGTCCGGCATTTGAGGCAGATCTCGGCGAGGAGGCCACTTTCGCTTTCGACTGCCAGAAATACTTGCCGCATTTATCACGACATGTCTTTTTTCGGGTCAAAAACCGATGTACATGATAGAGCTTGTCCGCAGAGCGACTCTGGCGGGGTTCCAACACTGACGATCTTGACATTGGAAGCAGTTGTCCGGCATGGTTAGCAAAGCGAGATGCTGTTTGTTCGGCATACAACGAGGGCAGCCGATGTGTATTTGGTTCGTTTCAGGAATCTTCGGGCTTTGTTTTCTTCTACAGTCGCAGTCCGGATTCGGGCAGGCTGATAAGCCTCGTCTGGTGCTCAACACAGGCGGTCCCACCGGCGCCGTTCGCGTACTACGGTTTTCCCCCGATTCGAGCCGGCTCTACTCCGCCGGCCTCGACAAAACGGTGCAGGTTTGGTCGCTGCGGGAGAACCCTCCGAGAGGGCTTGTGAAGGCCACCCTCGTTCGAACTCTTCGCTGGGAGATCGCCCGCGCAAACCGCGGCGTGATCTATGCCCTGGACGTCTCTCCCGCTGGCGGGCAACTGGCCATCGCCGGTTACAGCACGCGACAGGTGACCGGCGATGTTCTGGTGTACGACCCGGCAACGGCTGAGGTGGTCCGCATGCTGCCGGTCGTCAGGAACGAAGATCTCACCGGCGGTCACATCCAAACGGTCGTGTCTGTTTCCTACTCCCCAAGTGGCCGACGATTAGCAACGGTGAGCATCGATGGTGAAATCCGCGTCTGGTCTGCACCCGACTGGACCTCACGCCGGTTTCGGGCCGCCCGGAAACGGCACAAGTTTCCGCAGCCGGTCCGGTTCCTGACCGAGGACGTTTTCGCCGTCGCCGGCAGCCAAGACTGGTCCATCTCTCTCTACGATTTGAGGCATCAAGACGGACATCCGCGATTGCTGGGAGAACGACACTCCGGCGGCGTCACGGCCATTGCCGTCGATCCCCATTCCAGACAGTGGGCCAGCGCCGACGAGGCCGGAACGATTTACCTCTGGAACGGGACGGTGAATCCCTCTGCCAGCCGTTTGCGAACCGGCCGGCGGGCCGCCAGCCTCAGTTTTGGACGTACTGGTCTGTTGCTTGCCTCGACCTCGCTCGACGGCAACCGGCAGTCCGTGCTCGAACTTTGGGATACGAACAACCGCCGCTTGGTCGATCAGATTGAAGTCGGAACGACCGACCACAGCTATGCCTGCGCCGTCAGCCCAGACGGCAAACGGGCCGTTGTTTATGGGATCGACAACAACGAGATCTGGTTGATGACGCTCGTCAATACGGACGGCACCCCGCGTCAGAAACCGTTCAGTCAGGACCGTGTCTTGCGGTTGTCCGGCTCCGGCCACACGATTTGGAAAGTTGCGTTTGCCTCCGACAGTTCATATCAACTCGGTTTTGATAAAAAACGCAGGACCGGCAACGACGGCGACATCGCTGAATCTTTCGACCTCCGCGAACTAAAACTGTTGCGGGGAGAAGAAATTCCGCGTCGGTGGCGTTCACCAAACGACGGCGCTGCCAACTGGCGTCTGGTCTCGGAAAATAACGGCCTGCGGTTGAGGCTGCTGCGGAACGGGCGCCAGCGCTGCCGAATCAACCTCGATCGGAATATCCAGGGACCGCTCGCATCCTTCTGCTGGCTGGCGGACGCGAAACGCCGGCCCTTTGCGGTCGCTGTGGGCACGCGCGGCGGGAATGGGATTTTTATCTACGAGTTGGTCGGCAGCGGTGATTGCCCCTTGTTGCGATACTACCGCGATCATAACGGGCGGGTGACGTCGCTGAGCGTTTCGAAAGACGGCAGGTTCCTGGCATCGGCATCCGCCGATCAGACAATCAAAATCTGGAGCCTGGAAGGCATTCGCAAAAAGGGGGGACCGTTTGTCCGGGAGAATGCCTGGGGAGCCGTCTTCATCAAACGGAACGGGCGGGTGGTTTTATCGTCGCTGTTGGAGGCGGGGATTGCAGCGCACCGAGATCTGAATGCGAATGATGTGATCCGCTCGGTAAACTATTCGCCCTCGCCGGGACATCGCGCCGTCGCTGGGGATGCCGACGAAATCCTTCGTGTTCTGCGGCAAAATCCGCTCTGGGAGACGCTGGTCCTGGTGGTTGAGAGAAACGGCAACGCTCTGGAACGGCCGGTGCTCTTGACCCCGGCGTGGGAACCGTTGGTCACCCTGTTCGTCGACCGTCGGGGTGAGTGGGCGTTATGGACCCCGCAAGGATACTACAATGCCTCGGTCAGCGGTGATGAACTGTTCGGCTGGCAGATCAATCTCGGCCGCGACAAAAAACCGGCCTTCTACCGGGCAGATCAGTTCCGCAAAGAGTTAGAGCGTCCGGAGTTTATCCGCCGTCTGCTGACAACCGGGAGTTTACCCGCCGCCATCCGCGCGGCCAACGTACAAGTCCCCGACGGCCTCAATACCCGAGTGACGCAACTGGCGCAGCAACTTCCGCGGGTGACGATCCTCAGTCCCGTGGACAAGCAGCAGTTGCAGCACGGCGTTCCGCTGCGGGTCGTCGTCGAGGTGGAATACCCGCAGCAGCGCCGGCAGGACGAGTTTGTGGCTAAAGCGTTCATTAACGGAGTTCCAGGGCCGGCTCCGCAAATCCACGTCGAGAACGGCCGGTGGAGATACGAATGGACGCTGACTCCTCCTGACCGATTCAACCGGGTGGAGGTTGTCGTCGAAGAAGTAGGCGGATGGGCCGATGCCGGTTACGTCGCCGCCATCGTTCACGTCGATGCGGACGTCGGCCTGCCGAAAATCAGGGTACACATTCTTAGCATAGCCGCCGAGAAATACGTCGGCGGCCTGGAGCTCGATTTCGCCGTCGACGACGCCAGCAGTGTCCTGGAAATGTTCCGTCGAAACTCCGGTCCGCACTATCAGCTTGGCCATGTACACTTCCTGTTGGACCACGAGGTCACGGCGGCAGCGGTCAAGAGTAAGATTGCGGAGATCCGCAAACAGTTGGCTGACGTCGGTCCCAACGACTTGCTGGTCGTGTTCGTTTCGGGTCACGGAATCGCCTACGGACCGAACTACTATTTCGTTCCCCCCGATCCACGGTTGAGGAAATTCGACCGGGCGCTGGTTCAGAAAGTGGGTATCTCTTGGCAGTTGCTGCGAGGTCTGGAGAGCATCGGTTGCCGAAAAGTGTATCTGCTCGATACCTGCCGTTCGGGAAACATCCGGTTGGCGGAAAGCAAGGCGGCCATTCGCCCGCTGAAAAAAGCGAGGGCGATGGTGCTTAGCGCCACGTCGCCCAACCAGGATGCGCTGGAAGACCCCGTTGCAGAACACGGATACTTCACGCGGTTCCTGCTGGCGGGCTTTGAGGGCAACGCGGACGGTTTCAATGCCGACGGCGCTGGCAAGAGCCGTGACGGCAACGTCGATCTCCAGGAGGTCGTTCGTTATGTGGCTGCCGAAGTCGCCCGCGAGACGTTCAGCCGCCAGGAACCGATCTACACCCCCATCGAACTCTTCGACCTCGCGGAGATGCCGCTATTCCGTTGCCGGGACCGATGAGAGAATCCGCGAAGCAGTTACAAAACCAGGACACCCAGCCCTTACTTTCGGGCAGATCGAAAATAGCGCAAGGACTCTGGCAGTGCTGTGGGAGTTCTCGGCTGCACTGTTCAACCACAAAAGCGAATAGACCCGCGGTGAAGTTGCAGCGGGGATTCTTCCGGCTGCCAGCCTGATTTCTTGCACGTCCTGCGTTGCCTTACGACCCTTCACACTGAGTCTCCGTGCGCAACGCTTTCCAGAGGCTCAAGCAAATGACGATCATGAGAACACTCAACGGTAGCCCCATGGTAATCGCGGCCGTTTGCAGTGCGATCAGTCCGCCGGTCGCAAGCAAGATTGCGGCCACGATTCCTTCCGTGACTGCCCAGAAGATGCGTTGACCAATTGGCGGGTCGGGGTTGCCGCCCGCTGTGATCGTATCGATGACAAGTGACGCCGAGTCCGAAGACGTGATGAAAAAAGTTGCAATGACGATTGTCGCCAAGACCGAGCTGATTGTTGGCCAGGGAAGTGTTTCGAGCATGACGAACAACGCCGTGGCAGGACTTTCGTTGGCCGCCGTGGTGATCCCGGATTTCCCGAAGAGATCGCTGTGTAACGACGTCCCACCGAACACGGCGAGCCAAACAAACGTCAACAACGTCGGCACGAAAAGTACGCCGAGAATGAACTCGCGAATTGTTCGCCCCCTGGAAATTCGGGCGATAAACATGCCCACAAAAGGTGCCCAGGAAATCCACCAGCCCCAGTAAAACAATGTCCAACTCTTTTGCCATTCGCTTCCGGTAAAAATATCCTTTCGAAAAGTCATCTCGACGATCGTCAAGGGATAACGTACTAAGCTCTCGGCAAGAAACCGGCACAGAAAAACAGTGGGACCGGTGATCAAGACAAACACGAGCAGCATCAACCCCAGCACAAGATTCAGTTCGCTGAGTCGGCGAATTCCTACGTTGACCCCCGTCACCACAGAGACTGTTGCTACAGTGGTGATCCCGGCGATCAGCCAGAGCTGATTCAACAGCGACTCGTCCAACAGGTCCACATGCTGCATGCCCGCGTTGATCTGCTGGACACCCAGCCCGAGCGAGGTGGCAACACCGAACAGAGTTCCGAAGACGGCCATGATGTCTATCAGGTTTCCGATCGCTCCATGAATGCGATCCCCCAATAGCGGGTAAAAGACCGATCGCACAGTCAGTGGGAGACCATGTCGATAGGCGAAATACGACATCGAGAGTCCAACGACGATGTAAGTTGCCCAGGCATGCAGACCCCAATGGAAGAACGTGATTCCCAAGGCACGCTTGGCGGCCTCAATGGTGTGAGGCTTTCCGAGCGTTGAATCGCTGAAGTGCATCATGGGCTCTGCAACACTGAAGAACAGCAACCCAATACCCATTCCCGCGCTAAACAACATCGCGAACCATGTCGTTCGGTTGAATTCGGGAACGCTATCATCTTCTCCGAGGCGCACGGATCCATAACGGCTGACCAGCAACCAAATCGTAAACAACAGAAAAAAGGTAACCGCCAAAATGTAAAACCAGCCCAGCCATGAGACAATCAGATTCTGGACCGTTGCGAAAGCCTTGCCCGTCGTTTCAGGGAAACCTGCTCCTGCAGCGACAAACAGGGCGACAAGTCCAGCAGAGACGAAGAAAACGACGCGGTTAACTTTCACTTGCTTCTCGTTGGCGAAGAAGTTGTCGTGGATTCGATTCCGCGGAACCGAGAGTCCATGAATCGGGCTGCCTCTTTCTCGGTCCAGCTAACGGTGCTTCCCCAATTCGGGGGGGAAGACCGTCGGTGCCCAGGTCAAAAATCCGGCTCAGCGGGAGCTTCGCCCTCCCGATCAAACCGGTCCTTTGAGATTTGACAAGGCACTAGCACTGGAGTCTGAACAGCGAGCACCCTGATTCAGGTCATGATTCCCTCAACCACACGGCCGGCGACGTTCGTGAGCCGGAAGTCGCGGCCGGAATAACGGTACGTCAGCCGTTCGTGGTCGAATCCCATCAGGTGCAGGATGGTGGCATGCAGGTCGTGAATGTGGACGCGGTTTTCGATCGCCTTGAAACCGAAATCGTCGGTGGCTCCGTACACCATGCCCCCTTGAATCCCTCCGCCGGCCAGCCACATGGTGAACCCCAGTGTATGATGGTCGCGGCCTTTGGCTCCTTCTGAAGTCGGCGTGCGGCCGAATTCGCCGCCCCAGATGATTAGCGTCTCATCCAACAATCCCCGCGACTTCAGGTCTTTCAACAGCGCGGCGATGGGCTGATCGGTGGCGCGGGCGTGGTTGCGATGATTATTGATGTCTTTATGGTCGTCCCAAGGCTGGCCGTGACCGTAATAAATCTGGACCATCCGCACGCCCCGTTCCACCAAACGGCGTGTGACCAGACAGGTGTCGGCGAAATAACCGCTACCGTAAAGCTGCCGCGTGCTCTTCGATTCTTTGCCGATGTCGAACGCATCCTGTGCTTCGAACTGCATGCGAAAGGCCATCTCTAACGAGGCAATCCGCGATTCGAGCTGGTCGTCGTGTCCACGAGCCGCCAGATGTTCCCGATTCATCGATTGTAGAAAATCGAGCTGCCGGCGCTGCAGAGACCGCGGCAGATGCGGGTTGTTCAAATGTTTGATGATCGTCTTGGGGTCGATTTTTTTGTTGTTGATGTGCGTGCCTTGGTAGATGCCCGGCAGAAAGCTATTACTCCACAACTGCGGGCCGACCACCGGTTTGCCGGGACAAAACACCATGAACCCCGGCAGGTTCTGGTTTTCGGTCCCCAGACCATAACAGAGCCACGAGCCCAAACTGGGACGGATGGGCTGCGGGTTGCCCGAATTCATCATCAGCAAGCCCGGCTCGTGGTTGGGATTGTCGCCGTGCATGCCGCGAATGACGCAGATCTCGTCGATACACTCGCCGATGTGCGGGTAGATCTCAGTCACCTCAATGCCGCTTTCACCGTAGGGCCTGGACTTAAACGGCGAGGGCAGCAGGCCGCCCTTCTTTTTTCGACCGGTGTCAGTTTTGACCGTCTCGGGTGTCTGGCCGGCGTATTTGGCCAGCGCTGGCTTGGGATCGAAGGTGTCGATCTGCGAGGGCGCACCGTTCATAAACAGGAAGATGACCCGCTTGGCCCGTGGACGGAAATGAGCCGGTCTCGGCGCCAGAGGATTCAGCGCCAGCGGTCGCTGGGCGGATGATTCTTCAGCCCGCAGAGACGTTGGCCCGAGCAAATCAGCGTCAGCCAGCACGCCGGTTAGCCCCAGTGTGCCGAAGCCACCGCCAATTGACTGCAACATTCGCCGGCGGGAGAGTCCCCATTCAGGTTGGTCACCAAGGTTCGGCATGGTCATCGGCGATCCTCATCAGTCGATGTACATAAACTCATTTGCGCTCAGCAGCACCTGAGTGTATTGTTCCCATTTGTAGAGCGACACCGGTTCCGATCCTTCTGCGGTATTGCTCTCTGGCTGCAACTCGGCCAGAAATTCTAAGCCTCGTTGCAGGTCGCGCTCGGTTGCCTCGCGGCCGAACACCAGCCGGAAAGCCGTGCGAATTCGATCGGCGTTGCTTTCATCCGGATTTCGTGTCAAATGTGCCGCCAGGGCTTTGGCTTGGCTCAGCATGAACGGGCTGTTCAACACAAAGAGTTGTTGCAACGCAACAGTCGTGACGCTCCGCGACCCGGCGGTAATGTTCGGATCGGGAAAGTCGAACAGCCTGAGCAGCGAATCGAGATCGTGCCGGCTGATTTTGCCGTACACCGTTCGGCGGTGGTTGTCCGGCGAAGTCAGGTTCACCGACGGCCCGCCGACCGTCCGGTCCAGATTTCCTGAGACCGAAAGCATTGCGTCGCGCCACGCTTCAACCTGGAGACGGCGACGGTTCATTCTCCACAGCAGCCGGTTCTCTGGGTCCGCCCGCTCGTTGATCTCGTTTCCTCTGCCGGATAATTGATAGACGGCCGACGTCATTAGCTCTCGGTGCAGCGTTTTCATCGACCAGCCTTGGTTGATGAATCGAGAGGCTAGATGGTCCAACAGCCACGGATGTGTCGGCCGTTCACCCAGCGCACCGAAGTTGCTGGTCGTGCCGACCAAACCCCTGTCGAAATGAAAACTCCAGATGCGGTTGACAATCACCCGGGCCGTCAGCGGGTTATCTGCCCGGACAATGACTTGGGCTAGTTCGAGCCGTCCGCTGCCCTTGACGAACGGCGGCGAATCTTCATCAGCCAGAATCGACAGAAACCGCCGCGGTACGATCTCGCCCGGCGTTTCCGGATTGCCGCGAATATTCACCGGCACGTCGCGAATCTTGGCGCCGTCCTTGAGAGAATGGGCAAACGGATATTTCGGCGGAGCGGCTTTTTTCAACCGCTGCACTTCCTGGCGCATCGAAGTCAGTTTCTGCTTCGATTCGTTGGGCAATTTCTTTTCAACCTGCTTGCGCGGCAGCTTGAGCCGCTTCGCCTCGGCCTGGATGAACTCGTCGATCTTCTTCTGCTGCGACTGGATGGCCTCCTGCGCCCTGTTGTATTCCTCGACAATCTCCTGGTCCACCAGCGGGGCTTCGGTGTATTCGGTGCTGGCGATGATGCCGACCAGCGAGTAGTAATCCTGCGTGGGAATCGGGTCGAATTTGTGGTCGTGGCAGCGGGCGCAGGCCACGGTCAGACCCAGCACGCCCCGGCTAAGCGTATCGATTCGGTCATCGTACTGGTCGAACATTTTCTGATCGCCGTAATAGACCGGTCCAAGCGTAAAGAACCCCAGCGCGGGCAGCCGCTGTCTCCGGCCCGGTTCATCCAGCAGGTCTCCGGCAATCTGCTCGACGATAAAACGGTCGTAAGGCAGATCCTGGTTGAACGCCCGAATCAGCCAGTCTCGGTAGCGAAACCCGTTTGGATACAGCCGGGGCTGAAATGAGTGAGCCTGGTCTTCGGCGTAACGGGCCACGTCCATCCAGTGCCTGGCCCAGCGCTCTCCGTAGTGAGGCGATTCCAACAGCCGGTCGACCACCTTGGCGAACGCATCAGGTGAATCGTCCCGCACAAAGGCATCGATTTCATTCGGTGCCGGGGGCAGCCCGAGCAGATCGAACGTCGCCCGGCGAATCAGCGTCCGTTTGCCGGCCGCGGCAACAGGATGCAACCCCTGCTCCTCCAAGCGGGCGAGCACGAAATGGTCGATCGATGTCTTCGGCCATGATTCTTGGTTCACGCGCGGAAGCGGATGATCCTGGATCGGTTGAAACGACCAGAATCGGCGGGCCTGCGCCAGATCGACCCCGGTAGCCGCCGCCGGTTTTTTCTTCTTGAACCGCGGGTCCACCGCGCCCTGTTTCACCCAGGCCACGAAATCCGCGATGACGGTCTTGGGCAACGGTTTGTCCGGCGGCATCTCCAGTCCGTCGTACCGCAGCACCTGAATAAGCAGGCTGTCATCCGGATTGCCCGGCACAACGGCTGCGCCACTCTCGCCCCCTTTGCGGATACCCGCACGGGTGTCGAGTCTGAGATCGCTTTTCAGTTCCTTCGCCGAGGCAGAGTGACATTCGTAGCACTGTTTGACCAGGACCGGTCGAATCTTCTTCTCGAAGAAGCGGATTTGTTCTTCCTGAAGAACGTTGCGGTCATCTGCTTGCGAATAGCGGGCGTCAGTCAATTGTGTCCAGAAAAGCAGGCAGCACAAAACGCACCAGCGTAGACCATTACAAGCCATCGCAAACGATTCTTTGAAAGTGGCCTACCTTGGCGAGACCGGGACAACTACGAACCGGTCCTCTCATTCGAAGCGACCGAAACAAGCAAGAGCACAGAGCGTTGGTACTATCCAAAACAAAACCGTCGGGTCCACGCTCCCAAAGCAACAAATGACCCTATTCCGAATTGTAATGCAAGACGTATTGGGAAGTCATCAGTTCCGACCTGGAGAAGTTGTCGGAAGAATGCTTCGAGGACATGAGGCTGGAAGGGGAGCTTGCCCCGGTTCTCTCTTGCCCAGCGCCCGGTTGCATGTGGAAAGTGGATGAAAGATCGGTGGAACCGGCTTCTCTGTCATCCCTTGCGGAGATTCGGCGTCTGTATTTCAGATGTTTCCTCAAAGTTTCATGGTGAAAAATCTGCCGAGACGTTACACGAACCGATAACAAGTTGGTAAGTTTAGATTCGGAAGACACTAGCAGAGACAACAAGCACAGACACGTCGCACAGCGACCTGTTAGTTGTGCCCTGCCGAACCACATCCGTTGAGTTTTTGATGACAGGAGACCGTGGACCCCTTATGGCCAGCAATCTCGACAGTGAAGTGCCGGAGTCTGAAGAGGAACTCGTCGTGCGAGCCCAGACCGCAATCAGCCGCTGTAACTGGGTGGTCGGCGAGTGTGCCGTCAAGTGGACGGTCAGGTATGCCGAGGGTCGCACCGATGCCGACTTTGCAGCCTTGGTCGGGCTGAGCCCTGATCAGGTCTTCCAACGTCGGCGGGTGTGGGAGACGTTCGGCGACGTTTACAAAAACTATCCGTCTCTGCGCTGGTCGCACTTCTACGTTTCGCTGCGTTGGGAGGATGCTCTCGACTGTTTGCAATGGGCGGTCGAAAACGGAGCGGCCGTCGCAGAGATGAAAGCGTGGCGGCGGGCCATCCGCGGTGAAGATCTGACCGCCGAAGCGGAGCCCGACGAATGGGGCGGCGATCCCGCAGTAACCTACGTTCCCAGCGAAGTGACCGCGGTCCGTGATCCCGCCGCATTGGATCCGGGCGTGGAGGGCCAAGCGGCGGATGCCACCGCAAGCACCCGGGATGCGAACGAACCGGTCGAAACACTTGCCGGAGTCGCTCGGGAAGCCGAAGCTCCAGAAGGAGAATACGCACCGTTTCGGCAAGGAGCCGGCAGCCCCGCACCGGCAGAATCGTCCGCCGGAACATCCGTCGCGGAAAAGCCAAATCTATCGTCGCAACAACTGTTACGGAGGCTGACGATGACCGTGGATCGCCTGAACAGAGCGCTCACGCCGGAATTGATTCAGCAAATTCGCCGACTTCCCCAAGGAAAGCGGGAACGATTGGTTCAAGTGGTCGCCGAACTAAGCACCAAGACCGCGAAGCTGATGTGATAGCCAACCCCGCTATCAGGCCTCGCGTCTTAATCATCGAATTCGGCGGATGCGAGACGGGGTTTGTGATTTCAAGCGGCGGCGGTTTTTGTGGGACGACAGCCGATCATTCGGTGGGGGTGGTGATATCAGAATGCTTCCAGGGGCGCTGTTTCGCTCAGCGTGTCGGCTTTCAATTGCAGTCAGGCCTCTGCTTCCAATTCTGACCAGAACTTCTCGGTTCCCTGCACGCGGTGGTTCAGCAGTTTGACCGCCGATTCGATGTGACCGGCAGCTCTTGTACGGTTTGGCTGGCTTGTTCAACCGTTTCTTTTTGCTAGACTTGGTCACTGGTGTCACCTTTCGCATTTCTGGTGTCAAGGTGGCATCAATGACAACGCCGCCCACGGCGAAAGGTTCAATAAACCCTGAAATATAAGCGTTTTTGCCTGGTAGTGTAACGGTAGCACGAGTGACTCTGAATCACTTAGTCTAGGTTCAAATCCTAGCCGGGAAAATATATAAAGCATTTTGTGAAAACGAGATACGAAATTATTGTTTCGTGAGCAGGTGTGCTGATTCTATGTGTGCAACAAGAGTCAACGCCGTGCATCAACTGTGGTCAATCGCGGTAGCAGGGGAGTTGAAACAAGCCGATGGACCAACTGAACTGTGGCAGGGAAGCCGTACCATCACCGTCGGACTTACGAGAATTGCGATGACCCCTTCATTGCAGGTATCGTCCCGCTCGCGAAACAGTTCGCTACTGCGGTGATGCAGCCGGGTTGGAAGACTTGGGCGAATCCCCGGATTCGACGAAATGCAACGAGGCCGAGTTGACGCAGTAGCGTAGTCCAGTGGGAGTTTTGGGGGCGTCGCGAAACACGTGACCCAAATGTGCGTCGCACCGCCGGCAGAGGACCTCCATCATGGGGCCGGCCCTCTTGATCTTTTTCGCGGCGATCGGATCCCAGAAGCTTGGCCATCCGGTACCGGAGCGGAATTTTGTATCCGAGGAAAATAGCGAGGTCCGGCAGCACCGACACCGATAAATGCCCTGCTTCTTGTTATCCCAATACTCGTTGTTGAACGACTGTTCGGTCTCCTTTTGCCGTGTGATCAAGTATTGTACCGGTGTCAGCACTTCCCTCCACTGATTGTCGGATACCGGCAATATGACTTCGCCGTTGTCGTTTAGCTGCAGGCTCTGTTCCACCCGGTCTTCACGGAGACCGGTCGAATCGCGTTCGAAACGACCGTGTGCACCTTGATCGGAACACCCACCCAACACCAAGATGCACGCCAGACAAATGGTGGCGAGCACCGCCGGTTTGGTTGAGCGTCGCTGACTTTTCGTTTGTTCGATAACCATCGCTGCTCTCCCCTATGCGTAACGACGCTTACAGCTTAACCGTCATCGGCATGATGCACTACCGCGCAACGGCAAATTCCCGTTAAAGCCTAACTGTTGGAGTCCACCGGCAGTAAGACACGCCCGGTGCCCAGATGATCGTTCGAATTCAGCAGTGAACATTTGATAGTCACAGTGCGTGCCATTCGGGTCTGGTCTCTTTTAACACCGAAATTTGTGACACAAGCGAACTTGAGTCCCCCCCTCGGAAACGTTTGTCTTCGAGAGGGTCAGACACTTTTCCCTCGTCCAACAGAATCACTGACCTGTCCTGGCTACCAAAGCATTCGATTCAAAGTACCCGTGTGAACGGTTATGATCAGAATTCGATTTTCTAAAATAAAACTGCGTCATCTCATCTGACCGCATGGACAGGATTTTTTCGTGAGTCGAGCTTCCGCGATTTTAACTGTCAGTTTGGTGCTCATCGGCAACGTTTTAACGCATGGTGAGGATACATATTGGCCGCAATGGCGGGGCCCGAAGCGAGACGGGGTCTCGACCGAAACCGGACTGCTTCGTTCGTGGAATGTGCGAGCTCCCAAGCTGGTCTGGAAAGCGTCGGGGCTCGGCATGGGCTATTCGAGTGTGGTCGTTACCGGCGGCACTGTATTCACCATCGGAAAACGAAACGGCCAGGTGTTTGCGGTCGCGCTGGAGGTTGCCAGCGGCCGGCTGCTGTGGTCGAGGGAAATTGGGGCCACCGATCGTATGCCCTCATCAACACCGACTGTCGATGGTGAGCGTCTCTACGCGCTGGACCCCGACGGAGACCTGAACTGTCTGGATTCTTCCAGCGGCGAAATCCTGTGGCACAAGAGTTTCCTGGATGACTTCGATGGTCGCCTGCAGTCGAGCCGCGGTTATGCGGAGTCTCCCTTGATCGACGGGGACAAGTTGATCTGTACGCCGGGCGGCAGTCAGACGACTCTGGTGGCGCTCGACAAACGGACCGGTCGATTGCTTTGGCAAAGTGCCGTTCCTCAGGTCGGCCCGCGCGGCAGCGACGGGGCCGGGTTTTCTTCAATCGTGGTGACCACAGCGGCCGGCGTTCGCCAGTACGTGCAACTGATCGGCCGCGGGCTGATCGGTGTCGGAGCGAAAAACGGCCGGTTTTTGTGGGGCTACAATCGCTTGGCGAACCACACGGCGAATATTCCGACGCCCGTCGTGCGAGACAATTTCGTGTTTGCCGCCAACGGCTACAATGCGGGCAGCGCTTTGCTCAAGATGCTGCCGGATGAAAAGGGTGGAATCAAAGTCGAAGAGGTCTACTTTCTTGGCGGTGGTCGCTTCCAAAATCACCACGGCGGAATCGTGTTGGTGGGCGACTACATTTACGGCGGTCACGGCAGCAACAACGGATTGCCAACTTGCATCGAGTTGAAAACGGGCCGAATTCTGTGGAAACGGCGTGGGCCCGGGACAGGTTCGGCGTCGATCGTCTACGCCGACGGACACCTTTACTTTCGCTACCAGAATGGAATCATGGCGCTGATTGAAGCCACCTCGGACGGTTACAAGCTGAAGGGCACTTTCAAAGTTCCCGGAGCGAGTGGCGACAGTTGGTCGCATCCGGTTGTCGCCGGCGGCAGGTTGTATCTGCGAGAGAAAGATCGTTTGTCGGTTTATGACGTGACAGCGCGGTAAACGTGCGATCAGAAGCGACCCGCGGCAGATGGCCGGCCCAGCCATGAGCGATTTCGGCTCAATCCAGTTTCGCCTCGTCCATCTCGTCGCGGGGCAAGACGTCCAACGAAATCCAGTCCGAGGGCGGCAGCGGTTCAATTTCCTCGCCTGTCAACTGCAGTAGATAGAAGGCGACGAGTGGCCGCACAGAACTGTCCGGAGCGATTTCGAGAATTTTCTGGAATATTTCTGTGGCGGCTTTGTTGCGTCCTGTTTCGAGGTGAGACAGAGCAACGTTGAGCAGCAGTTGAGCGTTTTCATTCGGGAGCGATAGCAACGCGGAGGCGGACTGCTGAAGATGTACCAGCGGCCAAATTGGCAACGGCTGCGTGGCACAGACAAGGGGAAACGATGAGAACAGAGAATTCATCCGCCGGTCATTCGTGTTGCTGCGTTGATCGGTCCAAAGCTGAATCGCCTGTTGATAGTCTCCGTTTGCCAGTTTGACCATGGCCAACGGTGTCCGCCAACCTGGCAGGCCGATCTGCTCGGCCATACCCTGCACATTCAGCAGTTCTTGCTCGGCCTCTTCAAGACGTCCGGCTTCCATGAATAGCTCCGCCCGCATCAGCGGCGTGGCAATCATGTTTCGACGCGACAGTTCTGGATCGTCTTCGAGTAGCTCTAGGGCACGCAGGGCACAGCCGTTCTGATAAGCGAACCGGGCCACCAAAACCAAATCTGCGCCCGAACTGGCGATCTCATTGATCTGCATTAGCCTATCGTTGACCGCTTGGGGCAACGCCTCGCGGGCGCGTTGTTGTTGTTGTTGTTGTTGTTGTTGTTGAATGGTAGCCTGTTGATCGGATGGGCCCGGTCGGTGGATCTCAAGACGTTCGTATTCGTCGAGCGACTGCAGCGCCAGCTCGACCTGCCCTTTCTGCGCATAGATCCGGAAGAGCATCTCGTGTACGTCTGGGTTGCTGGGCTGCAGGGTCCGTAGCTGGCCGAGCGCGTGAATGGCCTGACGGGTTCGCAGTGCGGCATCGTAGTTCAAGCCACTGCGCTGGCAAATGATCGATTCTCCCGCTTGCAGGAACAAATAGGCACTGACCAGGGCACGAAAGGCTTCGGCCGACTGAGGATCATCAGCCAGCCCCTGGTTCGCGTAGCGAATCGCCAGATGGGCCGCCGCGAACCCGAGTTCCGGAGATTGCAGCAGCGCCGAGCCTGGCTGATTCTGCAAATACCGTTTCAAATACTGGTTGTAATGTCCAGCCGCTTGAACCGAAACCAAACGGTTGGGCTTGGGACGTGTGAGAAAATTCTGGTAAGCCGAGCGGGGCCGCGGCCAATCGCCCCGCGGTGTTGGCTCTTGCGATTGCTGCCGAAATGCCTTGTCGGGCATGTCAAACTGATGTGCGTCCAAATACTCAGCCAGCTTGGGGTACTGTTTCCGGAAACTGGTCCGATAGAAAACGGACGTCATACTGCCCAGGTTGGCCAACTGCCAGTCTGGGGATGAGAGCAGGGCGAAGAAAGTCGGATAATCCGAATTCGGACCGGAGAGCCGAGGTAAAACGTGGGTCACGTCAAAGCGGTCGAACGTGGCCTTCCAAATCTCGTCTCGGCCGCTGAAGGCAGACCGTTGCTGACGGACACGCAGGGACCGCCGAGTTTGATCGTGGATCGTCAGCAGATCGTCCCGGCCCGTACCGCTGTAAACAGAGACGCGGCTGTCGACAAAAACTTTCCGATCAAGCCAAATCAGTAAATCTCCCTGACGAAAAATAAAGTTGAACGGTCGGCGGTTGAAGGAGTTTTCTTCCTCGAGGTCGGTCCGGAGTCCCTCGATGGTCGTCTGGAGTTCCGGTTGCAAGCCGAAGCCGATTCGCCGATCATTCGGGTCTTTCAGCCGTCCGCTGGAGGCCAGAAACGCGACGACAAAAAACGTCAGCACGGTCACGGCCCGACCACCGCTGGAAAAGATACGTTCGCTGAGTTCGATGGAATACGTCTGCGGATAATTCTCGCGGTACCAGTCTTGCGCGTTTAAGGTACACAAGACGCAGGCCACGACGGCGGCTGCGGCAAGCTCGTGGCTGGCGACCATCGCCAACACCACAAATCCGACAAACACCGAGACGTGTCCCCATTCGACCTTTTTGCGGTTCATCACGAGGACCACCGCCGTAGCAGCCAGCAACAGCAAGCCGGTTGCCGGGAGCAGGCCCAGCTTTCCCCAAAATATCTTGCTTAAAATTGGGTAGTATTGCAGTTCGCTCGGCCCCGGATTGATGAAGTAATGATGCCGCAGCGCCGGATACTCGATACCGTACAGCGTGAACGGGGCCGTGAGCGAATTCCAGCCGAACGGATTCAGACAAGCAGCCAGCAAACAGACCGCGATGACGCTCCAAAGCTGACGGCGGCGAGCGGCGTCGGAGAGGCCGTTGCGGCCGAACCACGAACCCACCAGCTCTCCGGCGGCGTACAACAGCAGCAGAACCAGGCCGAGAAACATTCGATTGTCGAGATTGCTCCACAGGACGAACGTGGGAACAAGCCACCAGAGGGTTGCGGCCGATGTGCCCATTTGCCAGCGCTGCATGATCCAAAGCGTCAGCGCCAGACCAAGCAGCGTGACCAGCTCTGGAAGGATGGTCAACTGTGGATAGCAGGCGAGCAGTGCCAAAGCCGCACACACCGACCCCCACCATGTGGAGGCGTTCGAGCGCACGCTGAAGACGACAATTAGAATCGTCAGCGTGACCAGGAAAATCTTGAAGATCGTCATCGCCACCACCCCGCCGAGATCAAACGTCAAGGATAGCAACAGATCGAATAACCAACTGAGGTTCACCCACGGGCGTTCTTGGGCGGTGTACGAAAAAACGTCGGTTCGCGGGGGCAGCCAACCGTGGCTCCCTAAATACTGGCCCGTTTTCACGTGGACCAGTGTACGGGTTTCGGCGATCTCAGCGCACCCCAGCAAAACGGCCAGCAGGACCACAAAAGCCCGCAGCATGAAGTCGCCGCGGATCGCTTCGTCTTCAACCAATTCCGGCGTCAATGGAATCACTTCCGGCAACCCATCGTCGTCGGCCGGTTCTTGCAGATTCGCTTCAGCGGCTGGTTCCGCAGGGCCCTGTTCGATCGGTTCCGAAACACTCTCGCCGAGTGTTTCTTCAGCCGGCTGGCCGCTTTCTGCCGCCGTGTTGTAATTGGGCCGATCTTGATTTTCAGCAGCGCTGGAATCTTCAGAACTGCCACCGGCCAACGGCGTTTCGTCTACGGGATTGGTCACTGGTCTGTTGGAATCCTACTCACGGGTTTGAGAAAGTGCTTCAAACGGCAGAAATCACTCCGAGGGGACAACTGTACAATTGCGGGGGAATAGGCTGTGTAACTGTTGGGTCATGGACTCGGGGTCTCTCTCCATGCTAAGCCCGCGCTTCAAAAGCGGTCAAGTACAATCGGAACGGCTCTGAACGGAAACAGAGAGTTCGCTTTGAGCAATTGATAAGATCGCTTCACCTGAAGATCAAGGAGATGCCGTTGTGACGATGGAACCGTTTCGGGACGTTTCGACATGCCCGTTCTTTTGCTTACGTTGCCGTACCCAGCAACGTTGGTCCCCTTTGGAACAACCGAATTTGACGTGAGGAGTTCAAATCGGGAATCAGCCGATCTTCTCCTTTCCGACCCAGGGTCGCAGAACTTCGGGCACGACGATGCTTCCGTCGGCCTGCTGATAATTTTCCAGGATGGCGATGATGGCCCGTGTGACCGCCACGGCGGTTCCGTTCAGCGTATGGACAAACTGCGTCCCCCGCTTTTCAGGAGACTTGCAGCGGGTGCCGAGCCTCCGTGATTGATAATCTGTGCAGTTCGAGGCCGATGTCACCTCTCCAAATTCGCCGCCGTCACCGCGCCCCGGCATCCAGGCTTCCAGATCGAACTTACGGTAGGCCGGGCCGCCCAGCTCTCCGGTACAGGTATCTATGACTCGGTACGGAATCCTCAGTCCCTGAAAGATCTCCTCTTCGAGACGGACAATCAGCTCTTGAAATTCATTCGAGACCGCCACGTCGGGCGCGGTGACACCGAACATCTCGACCTTGGTAAATTGGTGGACGCGGTAAATGCCCCGCGTTGCCCGGCCGTGGGCTCCCGCTTCGGTCCGAAAACAGTGCGACATGCCGGCTGACATGATCGGCAAATCGGCGGCGTTGAGGACCTGGTCCTTGAACATCCCGCCCAGAGTGATCTCGGCCGTGGCCACCAGACTTAAGTCGCTGTTCTGAATCGAGTAGATCTGCGTTTCCTCGCCCCGAGGAATAAAACCGATTCCCTCCAAGACGTCGTCCCGGGCCAGGTCTGGAGTGCTGTACAGCGAAAATCCGGCCGCTTGCACTTTCTGCATCGCAAATTGCACCAGCGCTAATTCCAAGAGGACAGCCTCGTTCTTCAAGAAGTAGAAACCGTGCCCGGCGACGCGAGAACCGGCTTCCAGATCGATCAGATTGTGCTGTTCCGCCAGCGCCACGTGATCGAGCGGCTCGAAATCGAACCGTGGGATCTCACCCCATGTCCGTAGCGTGATGTTGTCTTGTTCGCCCCGACCGACCGGCGCGTCCGGATGGGACAGGTTCGGAATCCGTGCCTGTTCGATTCGCAATTCGGCTGTGATTCTTTTCAGCTCGGCTTCGTTGCCCGCCACAGCCCCACGAAGTTCTCGGCCACGGGCGATCAGCGTCTGTTTCTCATCGGCATTGCTCGCATTGGGGATTCCCGAAGACGTTTCTTTCTGCTCGTGACGGAGCTGATCTCCTTCCTGAATGAGCCGCCCCCGCCGTTCGCGTAGCTCGATGAGTCGCCGGAGGTCGACCTCGACACCACGATTCCGGCAGTTCTCGGCGACTGCCTCAGTGTTTTGGCAAATGTATTGAAGGTCGAGCATGTGTTGGCCAGAATTTTAACAGCACCAGCGACGGATGGCGCGGTCGAACATTTCGGCCCCGCGCTCCAACTGTTCTAGTTCGATCCACTCATCATGAGTGTGCGCCTGCGCGATGTCTCCCGGTCCGAAAACCACCAGTTTTTTCAGGGCCGTCAACATGGTGCCGTCAGTTCCGTACGAGACCGTTTTCGGTTTCTGCCGACCCGCCAACTCCAGCATCTCTTTGACGAAATCCGATTTCGGATCGACATACAGTGGATTCGCCTGCGAACGGACTTCGAACTCGATCCCGCATGCCTCCGCGATCGACTGAGCACGCTGAATCAAAGTCTGGGGTTGCTGACCCGGCATCGGACGAAAGTAGACGGTGCAAATACTCTGTGGCGGTGTGATGTTGACGGCCTTGGTGTGATCGTTGATGCCGATGTTCCAACTGACCGTCGGCGGATCGAACTCGTCGTGCTGCCAATTCGGGTCGGATTCGGTTTCCTTGTGCATCGTCTTCATTTCCGCCAGGAATGGAATCATGGCCAGGTTGGCGTTAAGTCCTTCGCGGGTGCTGGAGTGGGCGGCTTTGCCCCGACTGGTGGCTTTGAACCCGTAAGTTCCCTTGTGGGCATAGACGACTTCGAGCATGGTCGGCTCGCCGATGATTCCGTGCGCGTCACCGGCGACCATTTCCCGGAACAGTTCCGACCGCTTAGCCACCGCCCCTGCTCCGCCGTAACCGATTTCTTCATCGGCCGTACAGGTGACGTAAATCGGCCGCTTCAATTCGGGCATCGAGAAGTTCTCTGCCGCCGCCAGCATGCAGGCGATCGAACCTTTCATGTCGCAACTGCCGCGACCATACAGCCGGTCGCCTTTGATGGTCGGTGTAAACGGTCCGTGTTCGTCGGTGAACCAGGGATCGGCCGGCACAACGTCGGTGTGACCGAAATAGGCCAGCCCACCGGTTCCGTCCCCTTTCTTGCCGACGACGCTCACCTTGCGAATTCCATTGACGTCGTCGTATTCGATTCGCTCCGTTTGGAATCCCAGTTTCTTGAGCATCTCGTCGACGTAATCACTGATCGGCGCGTTCGACAGCAGACTCGTTGATTCAAAGGCAACCAGATCTTTCACATACTGCAGGGCGTCCATCGATGGTCCTTTCTGTTGAGCGACCCGGAAAAATCGGACATGAAGCTGACAATGCGGCCGGAGGTCCGCCGTCAGGCTTTCAGATGTTTGGCGAACAGGGCCTTCGTGCGCTTCCACATTTCGGCTGAAAGCACGTGGCCGGTCCCTTCCTCAATATAACTAGAGAAGTTTTTTTCGGCATGCATGCCGGCATAGGCGTTTTCGATGATCTTCAGTCCCGCGCGGACCTCTTCGATCGGGCTTCCACGGTCTTTTCCCCCGAAGTTGAGGTGTAGCGCTCGGGGGGCGATCAAAGCGGCGATGTCGGGCGTATCGCCATATTGAAAAATGCGGGGGATGAAATTCGGAAAGCAGTGCAACATGTGATGCCGATGGATCGCCTTGTAGGTCGGCAAACAACAGTTGCCCACCAGACATTTCAGCCGTTCCTCCCAGGGACCGACCAGCCAGGTATGGGTTGAACCCATCGAATGCCCGTAGCAGCCGATCCGTTCGCCGACGACCTCCGGCCGGCTGACCAGAAAATCGACGGACCGCTTCATGTCGAGAATATTCATTCCGGCCAATACTGGTATCTGCGTAATGAATCTGTCATAATAGCGGCGGCATTTTACCCGAATCAGTGCAACACTGCACTCATGTGAACAAAGGACCAGATTTTGATGGACGAAATCGGATTTTTCATGGCGATTGAGCCGCTGTTGTGCGACTCTGACAGCGTTCTGGTGTGCCCAGAGTGTGAAATCGGAATATTGCACAGGAATGACAGTAACTGTCTGATCTGTGACATGTGCGACACTGAGTTCACAATCAATGCCACCCAGTAATACCTTCAGATTCGGACTTTTTTATGGCACGACAGATGTCAAGGGTAGGATTTGCTTAGTCGGATTCGATATATCGACTGTCCTTCCCAAACATATCTCTTCAACACTCTGATAAGAAAGAGACCGCCAAATAGGAGAAAGGAATTGCACTTTGTTGGCAATACCATTTTTATTTGACGGCCCCTCCCCACTTATTAAG
>Ga0310123_10000755_pt1 | contig 28462 bp, 19 predicted proteins | sample CB6_AW_1057_MG_FD_203505 | JGI IMG/M metagenome (GOLD analysis project Ga0310123, IMG submission 203505) | Marine microbial communities from Western Arctic Ocean, Canada - CB6_AW_1057 | ecosystem: Environmental > Aquatic > Marine > Oceanic | place: Canada: Western Arctic Ocean | collected... | reverse complement strand
ACGCCGGTGTGCATCGATCGGATGATCAGGATGTCGTCGACGACCTGCGACAGGCCGGGCAGCAACTCCGAAAGCGGCGTGCCGCACTCTCCGTGCTGCCGGAACTTCCACGGGCAGCCCAGCACGCGGGAACTCGCCTGGGCCGCGTTGTCGTACTTGATCGTGCCGGGAAACTGCTTTCCGTCGAGGCGGTTCAGTTCGGGCTTGGGATCCATCAGGTCGACCTGGCTGGGACCGCCCTGCATGAACATCGAGATCATCGACGTCGCACGGGGCGTCTTGCGGGGCTGCTTGGGCAGCATGTCGAACGACTGCCGGGCCAGTTCGGGTTTCACCGGAGCCGCCTGCAGACCGTCTCGCTGCATGGCCCAGGACATTGCCAACGGCGCCAGGCTCATCGCTCCCTGTGCCAGGAAATGACGACGTGCCGATCGCATGGCATCCGCGTCGGTCTTCATACCGGGTGTCCTTGTCTGGTTGCGGTCGATGGCTCGACCGAAAGATCGCTCAATCCACGTACAGGAATCGGTTGGCGCTGAGCAATGCCTGGCAAAAGCTCGCCATGGCCCTTTGCGGGGGTGTTGTTTCGTCGTTCTTGGTGGCCACCTTGCCGAACGCCTCGGACTGACGTTCGACAAACGACACCAGGTCGCCGATCACGTCGGGGTCGGGATCGACACCATAGGCCAACTGCCACGCCCGCAGCACCTGGGACCGTCGATCCGGTCCCGCCTCGGTCTCGACCCGCTCGGCCAGCCGTTCGGAGTACTCGACCACGAAATCACTGTTCATCAGCATCAGCGACTGCGGAGCCACGTTCGACGAGGGCCGCTTCGAACAGTTCGGCGTCATCACCGGGACGTCGAATGTCTCCAGCACACCCAGCGGCCGGGTGCGGCGTACCTGCACGTACAGGCTCCGCCGGAACTGCTCGCCCTCGAGGTCGATCGTCTTGGTCGGCTTCCGTTCGCCGTCCAGGTTCTCCTTGCCGAGCACGATCTGCCCCACGGCGTCTTCCATCACCGAGACAGGCTGGCCGTACATCCCCGAGTTCATCGACCCCGAGATGGCCAGGATCGCATCACGAAGGGCTTCGGATTCGAGTCGGCGAATCGACATGCGGCCCAACAGCAGGTTGTCCGGGTCGACGCGGTCAAGTTCGAGCGTCCGCCGCGACAGCTGGCGAAAGACCCACGAGTCAAGAATCAGGCGGTGCAACCACTTGACCCGCCAGCCACTACGGACGAACTCGTCGGCCAGCCAGTCGAGCAGTTCGGGATGAGTGGGTCGCTGGCCGAGCACCCCGAAATCGCCCGCTGAGGCAACCAGGCCACTGCCGAAATGGTGCATCCAGATGCGATTGACAATCACCCGTGCCACCAGTGGATGACGTCCGCTGACGAGGTGACGGGCGTAGGCCAGTCGCCGCCCGGTCGTCGGCACCGCCTTGTCGTTGACCGGCAGCTTCACCGGTGCACGCAGGTTCACGACCGACAGTTCGCCCGGCTCGACCCTCTGCCCGGGCTGCCGGTGATCTCCACGATAAAAGACAAATGTCGTCGGCACCTTGCCCGGCACCTCGGTCAACGCTCTCAGAAAACCCTCGACCGGTATCCTTGCCCGGATCTCCGTCGCCCGTGCCGCGAACGTCTTCAGGTCGTCGGCAGACTTCTCGGATCTCAACCGGATCGCCGTCTTGCGGTCGGCTTCCAGTTCAGCCGCCGCCTTGGGATTGAATTTCGCCAGGCTGGCCGCCGTGACTTCCACGCCCGGATTCGCCTTTCGGGTTTCGGCCAGGAACCTCTGCTGCTTCTGCTTCCGCTCGGAATCCAGCTTGCCGGCTCGCACCTCGCGACGACGATCGTAGAGATACAACGACCCGCCGCTGATGTTGGCCACGCTGGGATATTTTTTGAGCAGTGTCTTCTGCTCGTCGGTGCGTTTGCCCGATGCCGACCGGTAGGCCGTCCGCAACGGTTTGCGGACTCCCTCGGGCACCAGCAGCAGTTCCTCCTCAAGCGTCCTGGTGATGTAGAACTCGGTTTTCTTCTTCTTCTCCTGGTCGACTTTTACCGCCTCGGCCTCGATCACCTTCTTTCGGTCTCGATCGGCATCGGTGTAGAGCGACAGCTTTCGGCCATCGGGAGTCCGCCAGCTCTTCGGATCGAGTGCCGGTTCGAAGATCGCCCGGATGCGGTAATAATCCGCCTGGCTGATCGGATCGTAGCGATGGTCGTGACACCGGGCACAGCCGACCGTCAGTCCCAGCAGTGACGTGGAGACAATACGAATCGTGTCGGCAACAACCTCGTTGCGGGCCACCACGGCGACGACCCCGCTGGACCCGGTCCCGTCGGGTGCCATTCTCAGGAAACCCGTTGCCGCCAACGCTTCGATCTGTTCGGGAGTCAACGTGCGACCCGGCGGCGGCACCAGTTCGTCACCGGCCAATTGCTGAACGACGAACTCATCGAACGGCCGGTCCTGGTTGAACGAGCGGATGACGTAATCACGAAAGCGAAAAGCCGACGGGCGGACACGGTCGTCATCGCTGTAGCCCTCCGAATCGGCGTAGCCGGCCGCGTCGAGCCAGTGCCGACCCCAGCGTTCGCCGTATCGAGGCGATGCCAGCAGCCGCTGCACCAATCGCTGCCACGCCCCCGGTTTCCGGTCCTCGACAAACCGCCGGACCTGTTCGGGAGTCGGCGGCAGGCCGACCAGGTCGAATGTCACCCGTCGGATCAGTACGGCTCGAGCAGCCGGCTCGGACATCGCCAATCGCCGCTCTTCGAGTCGTTTCAACAGAAACGCGTCAATCGGCGTGCGGACCTGGTGAGAATTCCGGACCGCAGGGATCGTGGGACGTCTCACCAGCTGGAACGACCAGAAGTTCCGATCCTCTTCCGACAGGTAATGACCTCCCTCGATCGTCTTCGGCTCGGGCCGTGTCGTGACGGCACCCGCGGTGATCCACTGCCGGATCACCGCGATCTCCTCGGCCGACAGCCCCTTGTCTCCAGGCGGCATCTCGCCCAAGGAAATCCGATCCAGCAGGTACGACTCGGTCGGCCGTCCCGCGACAATCGCCGGCCCGGATTCGCCCCCGCGAACCAGCCATCGCCGGAGCCGGAGGTCGAGCTTCCCCTTGGTCACGCCGGCCTCGCCGTGGCAGAGGAAGCAGTGGGTCTTGAGGATCGGGCGGACGTGCTTCTCGAACGTCACCGGTTCGGCGGCCGAGGCGATCGCACCACCGGCAACACCGATCGCCAAGGCGACCGGCATCATCCATCGTCGTTCGAACACCGTGGCCCGCCTTGTCATTCCCGGCTCGTCTCCGCACCATCCCGAGGAGTTCTCGTCACCAGCAAATCAATTCTCGTGGCGGACCCGGCCGACATCAATGCGAGACCATCTCACAGGCGAGTCGCTTGAATGTTCTCCGCCGGCGTCGCATCCTGATTTCAGCTCAATTCATCCCGGGGCCGCTCACCATGTCGCACCTGATCCACCTGCGAGTCGGTGACCTCGAGTTCGAGGCGCAGTTGAACGAATCCGAGACCGCCCGGGCCATCTACGATGCGCTGCCCATCGAGGGAGAGGGAAATCGCTGGGGCGAGGAGTACTACTTCCGGATCGACGTGCAGCAGTCCGAGTCCGATGACGCCCGATCCGAAATGGCCGTCGGCGAATTGGCCTACTGGCCGCCCGGCACGGCGTTCTGCATCTTCTTCGGACCGACCCCGGCCTCCTTCGGTGACGAACCCCGGGCCGCCAGCCCGGTCAACCCGATCGGTCACATCAGCGAGGACTGCTCGGAGCTGAACGAACTGGATGGCAGCGAACCGATCGTGATCGAGGCGATGTGACGGCTACGCCTTGGACGGCCAGGCGTCCGGCACCCGCCAGCGGACGATCTCGCCGGTGTCCTGCCTGTTGTGGTTCGGCGCCGGGGCACCGCGTCCGGGGTCCACCGGGCCGTCGCCGGGGTTGTCGATCCGGTGCGTGTAGTAACCGGTGACCATCGTGCCGTCGTGCAGTTGCACGCTGCGGGGGTGACCGCAGTAACCCGACCAGCTGTGCCACGAGAGGATGACCGGCTGGTCCAGCGCCCAGGTCTTTCCGTTGTCGTGACTTCCGACGGCCTGGGTGCCATAGGGGAACTGCCGGTTGCCGTACAGCAAGATCATCCGTCCGTCGGCCAGCTTCATCGGGTAGGCCCCGGCCGCCTGCAGAACGCCCAGCCCGGTCGGAACCGGGTCGGTCCAGGTCCGTCCCGCGTCGTCGGAATGGAACTGGAAAGCCGCATCTCCGGCCTCGGACCCCAGCGGCGCGTTCTTGCCACCGGGCACCTTCTCGACGAACGACTTCACCCGCCGGATCTGGGCGGCACTGGAACGGGTCACGCCGAAGATCCGTTTCTGCTCGGGCAGATATTCGTAACTGATCTCGTCCGAATCGGTCCGGGTCGGCACCTGCGTCGGGTCTCCCCACGTCCGGCCACGATCGGTCGATCGGATCAGGTAGGCATTCCACTTGTAGTTCCCGACGACCCGGTAGAGGTGCATTGCCAGGGTGCCGTCGTCGAGTTCGATCGGGCCGTGACATTCGCCCAGTCCCAACCCGCCGGTGCCGGGAACGATGTTCTTGGGGAAGGCCCAGGTCGACCACGTCTTGCCGGCGTCGGTCGACCGGCTGATGCCGCCGGGGTGACCCAGGATCAGCGTGCCGTCCTTCAGGCAACGGAATCCCCCACAGCGACCCGGCATCTCCAGGACGACCGGTTTGCCGAAGGTCCGGCCATTGTCCCTGGAATACTGCAGCGTGCAGCGGGACTGCTTGTGCACGGGTGGCTCGATGAACCCGGCGACGATGACGGTGCCGTCGTCGAGCTGTGCGGCCTGGGGTTTGCCGGCCATCTCGAGTTTCACGCGGACGGCCGGCTGCTGCTGAACGACCATCACCTCGTTCATGTCAACACTGTCGAACCCGTTACGCAGTCCCTTGGGCTTGGCATAGGGAACCGCATTCTTCTTGTCCCGAGCCATTTCGGCAGCGGTCAGCGGCTTGCCCTTCGGTGGCGCCCCCCCGGCCGGCGGCACCGAGCCCAGGGCCAGCGTCCCCATGATTCCCAGGGCCGATCCGGTGAATGCGCGTCGCTGCATGATCCGTTTCTCCTGTTGCCAATGATCGGTCATCGTCCGATGACATAACCGTTCGGATCCACCTCTTCGCGGAGCACCCGCAGTTCCTGCTCACTGGGCGGCTCGGTCCCGAACAATTCGGACGCCGCCTCGATCTCGAATCCGGTCTGCTGCTGGACCTCATCAAGGGTCACGCCCGGATGCAGGCTGAGCACTTCCATCCTGCGTGTCTGGTCATGGTAGCCCAGGATTGCCAGGTCGGTGATCACACGATACGGCCCCGTTTCCGGCATCAACCCGGCCGCCTCACGAGCCCCTGGCCCGTCCAGGTAACCGGGGGTGGTCATGAAATCCAGCCGTTCCACGAACCGACGGGGATCGTGGTTGGTCACCACCATCGTCCGCCAGCACAGGCTCGCCAGGTCATTGGCTCCACCGCTGCCGGGAAACCGCACTCGCGGGTTGGCGTAGTCGTCGCCGATCATCGTCGAGTTGAGATTCCCGTAGGGATCGATCTGGGCACCGCCGAGGAACGTGTAGTCCATCAACCCCCGCTGGCAGGTCTCCATCACCTCGCACATGCTCGTCGCCATCAGCCCGCGGAAGAACGTCCGCGAGTCGCCGACGCTGATCGGCATCGTGGGCAACTGGGGCGCCACGCCACCGGCCTCGAAGAACACCGTCAGGTCCGGAGCGTGCAGCCTCTGGGCCAGCATCGCCGCCGAGCAGGGAGCCCCGGTCCCCACGGCCACCGTGCGGCCATTCTCGAGCAGCCGGGACGCACAGGTCACCATCAACTCCATCGCGTTGTAGTCGGACATGGCGTGCGGGGTCACGGCTTGAGGAGCTAGGGCGTTTCCATGAACTCGAGGCGACGGAGTTCCTCGAGCCGGTCGAGGCCACCGGCACGGCGAACGTATTCCCGGTGGTCGGAGACCTCGAAGATGTGGTGATCCAGGAACCGGCGGTACTCGTCGGGGTCCTCCTCGACATCCAGCCACTGCCGGATGTGTTCTTCATCCGAGTAGTACTCGTAGGGCATGTTGCCGGGATAGCTTCCCAGCGGCACCTCGCAGACGGCATCGACGCAATAATAAGGAATGGCTGTTCGCGTCGGATTCGAGCGGATCTCGTCGTTGCTGATCAGTCTCTCGCAGGTGATGATCAACCGCTTGGCCGAGCGGGCCACGTCGAGGTCGGCCACGCTGATCCCCTCGATCCGGCAATTGCCGAACGGGTCGGATTCGTGGACGTGGACCACGGCGAGGTCGGGATAGAGTGCCGGCACGGCGACCAACGGTTCATCGGTGAACGGGCAGACGATCTTCCTGGCGGCACTGTGCCTCATGGTGTCGGTGCCCAGCACCGAGTGAGCCGGCAGGAAGGGCACACCCATCGCGGCGGCCCGGAACCGCAAGGCCAGCGTGTAGTTGCTCCACTCGGTGAATTCGACCTCGCCCGATTCCATCACCCGGCGTGCCTGCCGCGACAACCCGCGGGCTTCCAGTCCAACCACGTAGGCGTTGTCGACACGGGCCAGCACCTGGCCGCGTCCCATCAGGTTGCCGGCACACATGACCTGGAAGTCGTGGGTCGAGGTGTGCCCGGCGAAGCCGAGGTCCTGCTTGTTCTGCCGGATGACCTCGTGGATCACCGCGGTGGGGATCCGGTCCCCGCCGAATCCGCCGATGGCCAGGTAATCACCATCACTCAGCAACCGGTCGACCGCATCCGAGACGGTCGTCACCTTCTCGGTCATCACGCGGGACTTCTGCCGAAAGTCGGCCCGCGCGGCGACCGACGACGGGTCGGTGAAGAGCTTGCCGGAGCCCTGTTCGAGCGTGTCCATCGGGATGGGTTTCAAGAGGGTTCGATCTGGAGTCGGTCAACGTAGCACGAGCGGGGTCAAGATTCCCAGCCTCACCGCTTGCGATACCGGGGTGGTCTGGGCACCGGCCGCGGGTCCTTCTTGATCTGCTCGAGCAGGTGCTTGACGGCGGCATCGAGCTGAGCATCACCACCGCGAAAAGTCGCGTGGGGCAGGTTGTCGACCACCACGTCCGGGTCCACGCCGTGCCCCTCGATCAGCCACTCCCGTTCGGGACCGTAGACACCCGTCTGGGCCGCCGAGGCATAACCGCGGTCAACCAGCCGGTTGTTGATGCTCAACCAGATCTCTCCGCCCCAGGTCCGCGTGCCGATCACGCGTCCCATTCCCAGCCTGCGAAATCCCTCGGTGAACGCCTCGCCGTCCGAGGCCGTCTTCTCGTTGCACAACACGACCAAATGCCCCCGGAAGGCGTACTGCATGTTCCAGTACGGCTTGCCGACACGCGGCTTCCAGTAGAACCAGGCCTTGCGGAGCAGCTTCTCGAGGATCCAGCTGTCGATGTTGCCGCCACGGTTGTGCCGGACATCGATGACCAGCCCCTGGCGATGGAAGACCGGGTAGTAGTGCCGTGCCCACTCGGCGATGTTCGTCCGTCCCATCGCTCGCAGGTGCACGTAGCCGACCTTGCCCTTCCCCGATTTTTCGACCGCCAGCCGACGGGTGTATTCCCATTGGTCGTAGCGGAGATCGGTGGCGCGGCTGGCGGAGACCGGTTCGACGACCACGCGGCGGGGGGCCTTGGCCGGCAGATCGCGGATCGAACACAGGACCTTTCGCCCCGACGTGTTTCTCAGCAGCACGTTGATGTGATCAACCGACAGCGTGGGCACGCCGTTGATCGATTCGATCACTGCCCCCGCCTCCACCTCGACACCCGGCTTCGACAACGGCGAGACCTGGTCGGGGAGGTCGGGATCGGTCCGGTAAACGTGTTCGACCACATAGCCGCCCCGGTCGTCATCTCGCCTGAGCACCGCACCCAGCTGGCCGATCGACACGCTGTCGTCGGCGGCGTCGCGGTGATCGCCCCCGCGGACGTAGATGTGCAGGGCCTCGAGTTCTCCGACCATCTGCGAGATCAGGTCGTTGAGTTCGGCGCGGTCGGTCACCCGGTCCACCAACGGCATGTGCCGTTCGAGCACTTCCTTCCAGTCGACACCGTGCAGATTGGGGTCGTAGAAGTAGTCCCGCTCCATCCGCCAGGCATCGACGAACATCTGCCGCCACTCGGTCGTCGGGTCGACCGACATCCGCCAACCCGAGAGACTGACTCGCGACTTGGTCAGCGACTTCGGCGCGGCTCCTGATGCGTCGAAGACGTGCAGGTTGTCGTCCTTGTGCACCAGCACCTTCTTGCGATTGCCGGAAACACGGAACGACTTGATGTCGGACAACACGGTGACCGGCTTGGCCTCCGCCTCGCGACGAATCGCCTGCAGCGTCTTCGTCCGTTTCTTCGTCGTCGATCTCGAAACGAAGTACAGGTGCTTGTCGGCGGCAGACAATGTCGTGTAGTTGCCGGCCGGGACCGGAACCAGCGAGATCCTGGCGGCGATTCCGTCGAGATCGATCCGCAACGGGTTCCTGGTCTTCTCCTTGGCCTTCGTCTTGGTCTTGTCCCCGTCGTCAGTCGCCGGCCGGTCCTCGCCAAGATCCTCTTTCGGCTGGAACGGAGACCGCTGTTTCCTGGTAAGCGAGAGTTCGAAGATCTGCGTGGTGTGATCAAAGAACGGTTCAGGCTGCCTGGGTCCCCAGGGACTGGTGACCAGCGACTCGAAGTTGCGGTCCGAGAGGAAATACAGGAAGCGGCCGTCGGAACTCCAGGCGGGAGAGTAACTGTCGTAGCGATCCGAGGTGACCGGTGTGTCGTCCTTCTTTCCGACGTTGTAGAGATGGATACGGTCATTGCTGTTCTCGGCGGCAACGACGTAAGCCAGCCACCTGCTGTCCGGCGACCAGGACAGCCACGAGAAGTTGTAGTTGTTTGATCTCGCGATCCTCAGCGACTTGCCCTCGACCACGTCCAACAGCCACAACTCGTAGTTCTTGTCGCGGTAGGCCACGAACTTGTCGTCGGGACTGGGGACCGGGAAGTAACGGAAGACCTTGCCATCGGCAGAGAGTTTCTTCGCCGGATCGATCCCGTTGGCCGGCAACCGGTAGAACTCGAACTCGCCGGTCGAGTCCGAGAGGGCCACCAGCGACTTGCCATCGGCTGAGAAGCGGGCACCGCGGTACCGCGTGCCGGGATTGCGGGTCAGGTGGATGCGTCGGCCGGGCTTGGTCGGCAGGATGAAGACATTGCCGCGGGTGGTCACCGCGACCCGGTCGCCGTCGGGCGAGAGGTCCAGGGCGGTGAGGTATTCGAGCGGTTTCTCGATCCACTTTTCCCGGGTCTGGTCAAAGTCCGACGGCAGCGTGATCTCGATCTTTCGGTCGGACTCCGCGCCGATGTCGTAGACCCTGAGATCGGCGCCCCGCTGATAGACGATGCGACCGTCGGACAGTGACGGCCGGAGCACGTCGAACCCTCGGTGCCGGGTCAGTTGCTGCGGGTTGGCCCCGCCCTCGGCATCCATCACCCACAGGTTCATCGTGCCGTCGCGGTCGGAGGCGAAATACAGCCGCCCCTTCCAGGCCATCGGATCGCGGCTGGTCCCGGTGTAATCAGCCGTCAGCGGAACGGCCTCCCGGGTCTTGGGTCCGAACCGCCAGAGCGTCTCGGCCGTGCCTCCCTTGTATCGCTTGGTGCTGCTGCCCTGCTTGGAGAGCCGGGTGAAGAACAGCGTCCGGCCGTCGGGACCCCAGGCCGCCTGGCTGGCCTGCTCGAGCGGCACCCGCTCGACGGCCAGGGTTTCGGGGTGAACCAGCACCATCTGGGTGTTGGGCAACGTCGAGAAGTGCCGGGTGGCGTAGGCAACGCGGCCATCGGGCGCCCAGCCGACGACCCGTGACGATTCGCCGTCGTAGGTCAACCGCCGCGGTCGCCCGCCGTCCAACGGCATCACGTAGATCTCGCGGGCTCCCTCGTAGGCGGCGGAAAAGGCGACCAGTCGGCCATCGGGAGAGATCCGCGGGTAGGTCTCCTGGGCCAGGTGCGTGGTCAATCGCGCCGCCCGTCCACCGGCCAGTGACACGGTCCACAGGTCACCTTCGGCGGTGAAGACCACCGTCTGTTGGTGGGCCGACGGATGGCGGAAATAGCCCCGCGGCCCGGCGGCCTCCAGGGAAACCGCGGACAGGCCTGAGAGGATCAACCACACCAGGGCAATTCGCAATGTCATGTTTCTCGTCTTTCTCGGATGACGGAAGAGCGGAGTAGTGCTGGTCATGTCAGCCAAAGGTCGGCAACCGCCACGCCGGCGACACCGACCAGGATGTTCGTCACCGCCACCCAGACGGGCTTGCGGGCGTGCCGCATCGCCGTGCGGTTGTCGACCTCGTCGCCCCGTGCGAGCGACCCGGCCGTCGATTTCTTCACCGTGGCGGCCACGTCGATCAGGCCGAGAACCGCGATCAGGATCATCAGCAACCTGGTTGCCCACGGTTGATCATCGATCATCACGCAGATCCAGCCCCCCAGCACCGCGGCAAGGAACCCCAGGACCAGCGAGATCAGGTTCCACGACATCGTGACGTCGTAGGAACCCGGCTGAAACGCACCACGTGGCCACAACTTGTAGGCCACGGTGAAGGCGATCATCACGAACACGGCGATCACGACATAGGCGACAACAACGGCGGCGAGGGTGGGCTGCAGGGTCATTGAAGCGACCTTTTCCGGCCACGCGGCTACGAGAGCGTCTCGCGGACCTTCAGCAGCAGTTTCTTGGTCGCATGCACGCCGGCCACCTCGGAGAGCTTCCCGCCCTCGTACTCGATGCCGACGTAGTCGCTGTACCCGGCGGCGACGACGATCTTCATCATCTTCACGAAATCAGTCCGGGTCTCGTTGCCCTGCTTGTCGAAGTCGTGCGACTTGGCACTGACCGACTTGGCGAACGGCATCAGTTCCCGGACGCCGAGGTAGCGATCGTAGCTGCCGAAGTTGCCGAAGTCCGGCAGCGTGCCGCAGTTCTTCAGCTTGACGCTTTTCATGACCGCCGAAAGCCACTTGCCGTTTGAGGAGAGCCCGCCGTGGTTCTCGACGATCACGTTCATCTTGATCGTGGCGGCGAACTCGCTGAGCATCCTCAGGCCGTCTGCGGCCAGCTTCAACTGCTCCTGGTAGCTGCCCTTGGAGCGGGCGTTGACGCGGATCGAGTGGCAGCCCAGTTTCCTGGCGGCCTCGACCCATTTCTTGTGCCGCTCGACCGAGTCCTTCCGCTTGGCCGCATCGGGATCACCCAGGTTGCCTTCGCCGTCGATCAGGATCACCGTCGCCCCGACGCCGGCGTCATCGGCCCGCTTGCGCATCTTGCCGATGTAGGCCTTGTCCTTGGCCTTGTCGAAGAACGGCCGGTTCCAGTACTCGACGGCGGCGATGCCGAATTCCTTCCTGGTGAAGGCGGTGAAGTCCATGTTGTCGAGCTTGCCGCCGCCGATCATGCGGTGCAACGAGTACTGGGTGAGCGAGATCTTGTAGAGCGGCTTCTTCTTTTTCTCCTTGTCGTCGCCCGGCAACAGGCCGGGAACGGCCAGCGCGGCGGCGGCCAGCGAGGAGCCGGCAAGGAAGTCACGTCGATCGATCAGGCGCGTCATGGGTCGGATCCTCAAGCGGGGTGTATCCGTGTTGGTGGCCGGTCATTCTAACGAGATTCGACCCGGTTGCGTGACCCTGCCAACGCCAACTTGCCGAAGCTTCTCCAGGTGTGGTAGCCTCAGGTTCGAGGCGATCTCATCGGAGCCGGTCATGCTCTCTTTCGGCAGTTTCAAGACGCGCGACTGCCAAGGCCTTTCGCGGCGTTCGTTCCTCAAGGCATCGGCCGCGTTGCCGTTCGCGGCGGGCCTGGCGGGACTCGATCCGCAGGTGCTGGCCGCCGAGGCCCCCAAGGCCAAGTCGGTGATGCTGGTCTGGCTGATCGGCGGCCCCAGCCACCTGGACCTGTTCGATCCCAAGCCGAAGGCCCCCGACCTGTACCGCGGCCCCTTCGCCGCCATCGACACCCGCACACCCGGCCTGCGGGTCACCGAACTGCTGCCGCGTCTGGCCAACCTCAGCAACAAGTTCTCGGTCGTCCGCACCAACATCAACTACAACGGCGGCCACCGCGAGGCCGGGTCGATCGGGATGACCGGCTACTCGGCGACCGACGGGGGCGAGAGCGGGGGAGGCGGCCCCCCGGGCTATCAGCCGCACTTCGGCTCGATCCTGGCCCGCCACCGGGCCCGCCACCGGCTCGAAGCCGATTCGATCGACCTGCCCGGCTTCATCTCGCTGGCCCGCGGTCCGATCGGCGACGGGGTCGGTCCCAACTTCGGTTACGGCGGCGGCAGCTGGGGCAAGGGTCACGACCCGTTCATGTTCAACTGTGCCCAGGACGGCAAGGTGTCGATCCCCGAGCTGAAACTGCTCGACGGCCTGACCAAGAACCGCCTGGCCAGTCGACGAGACGTGCTGGCCAAGCTCGACGCGCTGCGTCGCCGTGCCGACCAGCGGGACTTCGCCAAGTGGAACGCGGTCTACAAGCGGGCCTACAACCTGATCTCGTCGATCGACGCCAACCGGGTGTTCGATCTCTCGCGGGAAAAACCCGCTACCCGCGACGCCTACGGCCACACGTCGTTGGGACAAAGTGCCCTGCTGGGCCGACGGCTGGTCGAGGCGGGCGTACCGTTCGTCCAGGTCAACTGGAGCCAGTTCGTCGAGGTGCTGTTCCCCAACAGGGACTACGGCTGGGACACCCACTCGGACAACTTCGGCCTGATGGCCGACTGGCACGGCCCGCTGCTCGATCGCACGCTCAGCGCCCTGCTCGAGGACCTCGACCAGCGAGGACTGCTCGAAACCACACTGGTCTGCTGCATGGGCGAGTTCGGCCGCACGCCGCGGATCAACAACATCGGGTCCCGCGACCACTGGCCCCACTGCTACTTCTCGGTCTGGGCCGGTGGCGGCATCCAGCCGGGACGGGTGATCGGCGAAAGCGACCCGAACGGAGAGCACCCGGCGACCGACCCGGTCACCCCGGCGATGGTCGGCACCACGATCCTGGAACTCGCCGGAGCCACCTCCGCAACCCGCGCCCAACTGCAGGTGCTGCAGGACGGCGGCCACGTGATCGACGGGCTGGTGTGACCGATGACCGGATTCGGTTCTCTTCGCACGGTGCTGATCGTCACCGGCCTCGGCCTGCTGGCCGGGGCGCCGCAGCCGACCCGGGCGGCCGGGCCGCAGCGGGTGACCCGAGACGGGCAGCTGAAATTCTCGCCCGCCTTCATCGACGGCGGACGCAAGCTGGTCTTTTCGGCTCACAACCAGCCCAAGCGGGTCTCGATCATCCAGCTCGACCTGGCCACCGGCAAGCAGTCGCTCTACTACCCGATCGGCTCGGACTCGCAGTTCGACATCGCCTTTTCACGTGATCGGAAGATCGAGTGTTTCGCCCGGTCGGGTGGGCCTCGCCAGCTGTCGCTGGTGATCCGGAATCTCGTGACCAACAAGGACGTCGTCTTCGACCCGCCCGGTGCCCAGCGGAGCACCGTCCGCACCCCGCGGTTCACCCCGGACGGAAAGCGGATCGTGATGACGATGAACGCCCCCGGCGGCCAGCAGATCGTCTCGCTGAACCTCCAGGGCAAGGACGTCCGCAGCCTGACCGCCTCCAACGGCATCAACGGCTGGCCGGACATCTCGCCTGACGGCAAGACGATCGTCTTCAGCTCCAGCCGCAACGGGGCGTTGGACCTGTGGCTGATGGACGCCAACGGAGACAACCAGCGACCACTGATCGATTCGCCCCGCCGCGACATCTACCCCTCGTGGTCACCCGACGGCCGGCGGATCGCCTTCACCAGCGCCCGCGACGGGAACCAGGAGGTCTACATCGTCGACCGCAACGGCGGCAACCTGCGGCGGGTGACCGAGCATCCCGAGCGAGACGGTTTCCCGGTCTGGCATCCCGACGGTCGTCGACTGCTGACGATCTCCGAGCGTCGCGGACGGTTCGATTTCTACCTCTGGAACATCGCCACAACGGCCGCGGACGCGCCGTAGCCGGATCACGCCCCGGGCACAGGGTAACCCTGTTGCTGGTCCACGAGGTTCTCGAGCGGCTCGCCGGCCTTGTACCGCCTGAGGTTGTCGCAGAAGAACCGGACAACCTGTCGCGATCGGTCGCTGGACCAACCGGCGATGTGCGGGGTGATGACCAGCCGGGGAGTGTCCCAGAGCGGATCGTCCTTGGGCAGGGGCTCGATCTTGGTCACGTCCAGGCCCGCACCGGCAATCCGGCCCTCGTTGAGACATTCGATCAGGGCCGGTTCGTCGATGATCCCGCCACGGGCGATGTTGACGATGATCGCCGTCGGCTTCATCAACGCCAGTTGTTCGGCCCCGATCAATCCCTGCGTCTCGGAGGTGGCCGGGCAGGCGATCATCACCACGTCGGCCTCGGTGCACAGGTCGTCGAGCCGATCCAGCGGCCACAACTCGTCGACCTCGTCGGGTTTTTCCGGTGAGTGCTTGTCGACGGCAATCACCCGCATGCCGAATGCCGCTGCGATCCTGGCGTAGCGGCGACCAATGCCACCCAGCCCGACCACACCGGCGGTGCGATCGTTGAGGTCGTACGGGGTGAACTGGTCCCAGACGTGCTTCTGCTGGCACTCGCCGAAGTGCTTGAGATATCTCGAGACGGCCAGCGTCAGGGCCCAGGCGGTCTCGACCACCGGCGCGGCGTGCAGCCCGCTGGCATTGGTCACCTGCAGACCCATCGCCCGGACCTCGGGGGTCAGCATCATGTCAAGTCCCGCCGAGGTGGTCTGCATCCACTTGAGGTTCTTCGCCGCCGCAAAGACCTCCGGCGAGTGATACCCGAAGAAGACCTCGGCGTCGGCCAGTTCGGCCATCAGTTCCTCGTCCCCCTCCGGATAAACGACCGTGTCGTCTCCGGCGGCCTCGAGAATCCAGTTGTCGTGCTCTTCTTCGAATCCGAGCATGTCGGAAATGACGATTTTCATGTGGGTCGATCCCGGTCGGGGGTGTGATAGCCAACGAATGATCAACGACGCGGCCTAGGCCAGCAGGTCGTGGATGATCTTGCCGTGAACATCGGTCAGGCGAAACTGCCGGCCCTGGTACTTGAACGTCAGGCGTTCGTGATCGATGCCCATCAGGTGCAGGATGGTGGCGTGCAGGTCGTGGATGTGAACCGGGTTCTCGGCGATGTTGTAGCTGAACGGGTCGGTCTGTCCGTACGTCGTCCCGCCCCGGACACCACCACCGGCTATCCACATCGAGAAGCACCGCGGGTGGTGGTCCCGGCCGTAGTTGTTCGGTGCCAGCTTGCCCTGGCAGTAGGAGGTCCGCCCGAATTCCCCGCCCCAGATCACCAGCGTGTCCTCGAGCAAGCCCCGCCGCTTCAGGTCCCGGACCAGTGCCGCCGAGGCCTGGTCGGTTTCGCGGCACTGGTTGCGGATTCCCCCGGGCAGGCCGCCGTGCTGGTCCCAGCCGGGATGGTAGAGCTGGATGAAGCGGACGCCGCGCTCGGCCAACCGCCGGGCCAGCAGGCAGTTGGCGGCGTAGGTGCCCGGGTTTTTCGAATCCTTGCCGTACTCGTCGAAGACATGCTTGGGTTCACTGCTGAAATCGGCCGCCTCGGGAATCGACCTCTGCATTCGGAAGGCCAGCTCGTACTGCGCAATGCGGGCCTCCAGCAGCGGATCACCGGCCTGGTTGCCGGACCGGCCCCCGGCCCGTTGCAGTTCGCGGAGCCGATCGAGCATCAACCTGCGGGCCGACGCGTCGACGCCGTCGGGATTGGTCAGGTACAGCACCGGATCCTTGCCCGATCGGAAGCGGACGCCCTGGTACCTGGACGGCAGGAAACCGCTGCCCCACAGCCGCGACAACAGCGGCTGGCCTCCCTTGCCCTTGGTCACCAGCACGACGAAGGCGGGCAAGTTCGAGTTCTCGGTTCCCAGTCCGTAGTCCATCCACGCCCCCATGCTGGGACGCCCGGGAAACTGGGACCCGGTCTGCATGTAGGTCACGGCCGGACCGTGGTTGATCGCCTCGGTGTGCATCGAGCGGATGATGCAGATGTCGTCGGCGAGACCGGCGAGGTGCGGAGTCAGTTCGCTGATCTCGTTCCCACCGTCACCGTGCCGCTTGAACGCGAACGACGACCCGGCCAGCGGCAGGCTCGACTGGCTGCCGGTCATCGTCGTCAGCCGCTGCCCCTTGCGGACACTCTCGGGCAACTCGGTTCCGTGCAACCGCTTCAGCTCGGGCTTGTGATCAAACAACTCGATCTGCGACGGCCCGCCGCTGTTGAACATGTAGATCACCCGCTTGATGCGGCCGGGGCGGTGAGTTCCGCCCAGCACACCATCGCCTCGGGCCGGTTGATCACCGAGGGTGCTCGAGAGCGCCAACGCTCCCAGGCCCATCCCGAAACTCTGCAGGAACTGCTGGCGGGTCAGCCGCGCGGGGTGATCGAACCCGGTGCAGAGCCCCCGGCCGGCCGAAGATATTGCGTGTGCCACGGTCACTACCTCTTCGTCACACATTCGTCGAAGTTCATCAGCGTGTTGGCCACCATGGCCGCCGCAGCAATCCGCACCGCCGGCACGGCCTTTTCGACCGGGGCCTTCCCCGTCTTCAGGAAGACCTCGGCACGTTTTGGATCGGCCTGGAAGTACGCCAGTTGTTCGTCAAAGCCCCTGCGGAGGATCTTCTGCTCGCGATCGGTCGGAGCCCGGCTGGTCAGCCTGCGGAACATCTCGACCAGCATCGCATCCACGTTCTCACCGTGCTTCTTGAGCAGCACCTGCCCCATCACCCGGGCGGCCTCGATGAACTGCGGCCCGTTGAGCAGCACGCAGGCCTGCAGCGGTGTCGAGGTCCGTTCTCGCTTCACGACACAGACATCCCGCTTGGACGCATCGAGAATCATCATCACCGGCGCCGGGCCGGTCCGTTTCCAGAAGGTGTACAGGCTGCGGCGGTACAGGCCCTCGCCGTTGTCCACCTTGACCGGCTTGAACGACACGGCGAGGTCGTACGGCCGTGCCGGCGAGCCGCCTCGCTTGTCGACCAGCAGTCCGCTGGCCCACAACGCGTTGTCACGGATCATCTCGGCCGGCCACTGGTAGGACGAGCCCCGGGCCAGCAACAGGTTGTCCGGGTCGCGGGCGACCAGTTCCTTCGAAGCCCTCGAATCCTGGCGGTAGGTGGCCGAGAGGACGATCTGGCGGAGGGTCCGCTTGAGATCCCAGCCGCTGGCGACGAAATCGCGTGACAGCCAGTCAAGCAGCATGGGGTGCGTGGGAGGCTGGCCCTGGCTGCCGAAATCCTCGGGCGTCCGCACCAAACCCGTGCCGAAGCACTGCTGCCACAACCGGTTGACCGCCACCCGCGGTGTCAGGGGATGGCCCGCATCGGTCAGCCAGCGGGCCAGTCCCAGCCGGTTGCGAGGCGCATCGGCCGGGAACGGGGGCAGCGAGGCCGGAGTGCCGGGCTCGACCGGATCGGTCGGTGCGTCGTAGGCCCCCCGCCTCAACACGTACGTCTGGCGGCGGCGGGTGGCGTCCAGGTCCGACATCACCATGATCTCGGTGACACCGTCGTAGGATTCGCATCGCCTCTTCCGCGCCGCCTGCACGGCGGTCCGCTGGTCGGAGTACGGCTTGTCGACGGTCTCGAGGAAGTACTCGCGGAGTCCCTCGCGCTGCGTCCCGGTCAGCTGATCGAGCGGGGTCGCCAGTGCCTCGTCGAGGCTCTGCCCGTCGAAGAGCTGGGCGACCTCGAGATCGGTCAGCCGGCGGTTGAAGACCGAGAACTCGTCGACGCTGCCGTTCTTGAACCCCCGGTCACGGAACCGCTCGCCGATCGTGATCGTGTCGCCGCCGCCGCCGGAGATGTTCTTGTAGAGATTGTCGCGAACCAGCGTGACGGCCGACGGACGGCCGTCGATGTAGATCTTCAGCCCCCTGGCCCGATTCGATCCGTCCCAGGTCATCGTCACGTGGTGCCAACCGCCGACCGGGAACTTGCGACGCGTGACCACCCGCAACGCGTTGCCCGGCCAGAAGTGGATCAGCGATCCACTGAGCCGGCCGTCTTCGAGCATCAGCTGGTAACCTCGGCTGCCCGCGTCGGTCCAGGCCCGCGAGCGGTGGAAGATGATCGCCCGCTTCTTCTCATCCGGCGTCAGCATCCACAGCGAGACGCTGAAGGGCTGGAAACGGCGGAAGTTGCCCACCCCGGTGCCGATGCCGTCGTCACCGGTCAACTGGGCGGCCTTGCCGAACCGTCCGGCGACACTGCGGTTGGCACCACCGGGCGGCTTCTCGAAATCGTTGTGGTAGACGCGACCGGGCAAAGGGTTGGGTGCCCTGGCATCTGGCTTGCGGGCCGCCAACCAGTCGCCGAACGCCGCCAGTCGCTGGCCGGCCACCTTCGGCCAGTTCGCCTCCGTCTCGACCACCTTCGCCTCGGCCGAGGCCATCGCCGCCTTCTGCTTGTCGTTGGAGAGCAGCAGGGTGGGCGTCGGAACCGAACTGGTGAAGTACGAGTAGACACCCGATTCATCGATGTTGTTGAAGAAGGCGAAGAACTGGTAGTACTCCTTCTGGGCAATCGGATCGAACTTGTGCTGGTGACACCGGGCACATTCGAGCGTCAGTCCCAGGAAAGCCATCGCGAAGGTGTGGTTGCGGTCAGCGACGTACTCGACACGGAACTCCTCGGGAGTGCTCCCGCCCTCGACTTTCTGCGAATGCAGGCGGTTGAAAGTCGTGGCCAGCCGTGAATCGTTGGTCGGCTTGGGGACCAGGTCACCGGCAAGCTGCCAGGTGACAAATCGGTCGTAGGACATGTTCGAATTGAAGGCCCGCACGACCCAGTCGCGGTACGGCCAGACGTGACGATCACGATCGACCTGGTACCCGTAGGAATCGGAGTAGCGGGCGATGTCGAGCCACTCGGCAGTCATCCGTTCGCCGTAGGCGGGTGAACCCAGCAACCGGTCGACGACCTTGTCGAAGGCCTTCTCGGACTTGTCGGCCAGGAAGGCGTCGATGTGTTCGAGAGTCGGGGGCAGCCCGGTCAGGTCGAACGTCACCCGCCGGATCAGTCGTTCGCGGGACGCCTCATCGGTCGGCACCACGCCGGCGGTTTCCAGCCGGGACAGCACGAAACGGTCGATCGGGCTCCGGCACCAGCCCCCGTTCCTGACCGCCGGCACCTGGACCGCAGCCACCGGCTGGAAGGACCAGTGCTCCTTGTAACGCCCCCCACCGTTGATCCAGCGACTCAGGATATCGATGTCGCGTTTGGAGAGTGTTCGCTTGGATTCGGCCGGTGGCATGTGGTAGTCGGGATCGGTGCTGGTGATCCGCTTCAACAACTCGCTGGCAGCCGGCTTGCCGGGCGAGAGCACCTTGCGGGCGGCGGCCTCGAGGTCGAGACGCAATTCGCCCTGGCGGGCGTTCTCGTCGGGGCCATGACACTTGAAGCACTTGTCGGAGAGAATCGGGCGGACGTCCCGCACGAAGTCCACCGGCTTGTCGGCTGCAGCGGCCGTGGAGACTGCCAGCAGCACGAAAACAGTGGCCGATGCCATCAACGGTGATCTCATGGTCAGTCCGTCGGAGTGATGAATTAATGGTCCCGCGGGGACATGACATTCTAACGGATCACGGCGATTGGACGAAATCGGTCGAATTGACCTTCCCGTCAAGTGGTCGATTCGGGCATCCTGTCGGAGCTTTCAGGAGTCACTTTTTCGACCGGTTCGTAGATGCGCGAGTATTACCTGGGCCTGCTCGACCTGGCCCCCAACGTGCTTGTGTTTGCGGTCATCGTCCTGGCCGCAGAACGGATCGGCCGGTTCGGCTCGCATTGGCGGTTGCCCCTGATCACCGGGTACCTGGCTGCCGGCTTCCTGACGGGTCCCGATGTGCTGGGAATCCTGGACCGGCCGGCGGTCGACGAACTGGGATTCGTGAACCAGATCGCCCTGGCCATCATCGCCCTGGCTGCCGGCAACGAACTGGTCCTGAAGGAGTTCCGGTCGCAGTTTCGAAGTATCGGCTGGGTGACATTCGGGCTGGTCGTGACGACCTTCGGACTGGGGGCCGTCACGATGTACATCCTGTCCGGATGGCTGCCGGTCATGAAGGACCTGGGGACGTCGACCCGCATTGCCATCGCGTTGTTGGCCGGAGTCATCCTGGTCGCACGGTCTCCCTCGTCAGCCATCGCGATCGTCAACGAGTTGCGTGCCAAGGGGACTCTGACGAACACCATCCTCGGCGTCACGGTGATCATGGATGCGGTGGTGATCGCGCTGTTCGCCGTGAACTCCGAAATCGCCCACTCGATCACCTCGTCCGACTTTCATTTCGGGTTCGAGTTCCTCGGCCTGCTGCTGCTGAAGTTCGCGCTGTCGATCGCCTGCGGATGTGCACTCTGGATTCTGCTCTCCGCCTACCTGCGCTGGCACCTGCCTCACTACCTGAAATTCGTCCTGCTGCTGGTGACCGGGTTCGGCGTGTTCCAGTTGACCGACTGGTTCCATCACTTCTCCGCAGACTACTGGGGACTGAAGATCCACGCGGAACCGCTGCTGATCTGCATGATCGCCGGCCTGTTGGTCACGAACTTCAGTCCGCACCGTGCCGAGTTCTCCAAGTTGCTTGAGGAGATCGGCATGCCGGTCTACCTGACGTTTTTCACGCTGACGGGAGCCTCGATCGACCTGGCCATCCTCCAACAGACCTACCTGGTCGCCGCCGGGCTTTGCCTGGTTCGTCTCTTCTCCGTGTTTGCCGGCAGCTTCCTCGGATCCACCATCGCCGGCGACGCTCCGCAGAATCGCCGGATCCTCTGGCTGGGATTCGTGACACAGGCGGGCATCGGCATCGGATTGGCCCGGGAAATCGCCGTCCACTTCGATGACTGGGGCAGCAAGCTGGCCACGATCCTGATTGCCGTCATCGTGATCAACCAGATCATCGGTCCGCCGATGTTCAAGTGGGCCGTGGGCCTGGCCGGCGAAATCCGCCGCAAGACCGCCGGGTTCCACGAGGGACCCCAGTCGGCGTTCATCTTCGGCAGCCCGTCGGGAGCCCCGATGATGCTGGCCAACCAGCTGATCACCCGAGGATGCGACGTCACCCTGGTCACCCTGGACGAGTCGCTACGGACCGAGGAGGCCCAGTCCGGGGCCAGGGTCATCACGATTCCCGAAGTCTCGTTGGAGTCCCTGCAGACTCTGCCGCTGGATGAGGCCGACGTGTTGATCGGCCTGATGGGCGATGACGACAACCTGGCACTGTGCGAACTCAACGACCGGGAGTTCGCGATCGACAAGATCGTGATGCGGTTCACCGAACGCATCGAGGAGGGTCGGCGGTGGCACGACCGCGGCGTGATCGTGCTCGACCCGAAGACCTCGCTGGTCTCGGTGCTGGAACACTTCGTGACCTCGCCGACAGCCACCTCGATCCTGCTGGGGATGGACCCCGACCAGGACGTGATCGAGGTCGAGGTCACCGACCCGACGCTGGTCGGCGTCCCGATCCACGATCTCAAGTTGCCGCTGGACGCCCTGATCCTCGCGATCACCCGCGACGGACATACCCTGATCTCCCACGGATACACCGAACTGCACCTCGGCGACCAGCTGACGGTGGTCGGACCGCCGGAGGTGCTGCCCGAGACAACGGTGTATTTCGAGAAGTGAGAGCTAGCGGGCCGAGGGGGCCAGCCGGTAGTCCAGGGGCGGCTTCTGGCCCTTCTGCATCAACGTGCGGTAGGGATCCTGGCCGATTCGCCGCTGGTGCTCGGATCGTGCCGAGGCCAACAGGTCGGGGTTGCTGTAGAGATCCCAGGCGGTGGCGGCCAGCACGCGGGCGGCCAGTTGCATCCCCTTACGGGCGATCGTCGTGCCACCGCAGGCGACCGCCTGCCAGCTGTGACCGGGAGTCCCGGGCACCCAGCAGGACGTCGAGAACCCGGTGGTGGGAACCGCCCACGAGACATCACCCACGTCGGTCGACCCCCGCCCGACTTCGCCCCTGAAGCTGATCACCCGCTGAACGGAATCCAGCGAACGGGGCCGCGGCAGATGTTCCCGGAGCCGCAGCGCGAACTCGGTCTCCTGGTCGGTGTACTTGATGTCGGCAAGTTCCTGGAGGTTGCCCAGCGCGACGGTCGAAAGCGCGTTGTTGGGCAGGATCTGGTAGATGCCGCCCTCGAACTTGATGTCGAGTTTCGTCTGGGTGGCCAGGGCACCGGCCCGGGCACACAGCACGAGCCGTTCGTAAAGACCGCGGACGACATCCGCCTGGGGGTGACGGATATAGAAGTAGACCTCGCCGAAGGGCGGCACCACGTTGGGCGCGTCGCCCCCGGCAGTGATCACGTGGTGGATCCGTGTCAGGTCCGGAGTGTGCTCCCGCAGCAGCTCCGACGCGTGGTTGGTCAACTCAATGGCGTCCAGCGCACTGCGACCCTGTTCCGGAGCCCCGGCGGCGTGGGCGGCCTTTCCGTGGAAGCGAAACTTCACGGCCATGCGAGCCAGTGACGAACGGTCACCGGCCGAGTTGGTGCTGCCCGGGTGCCAGTGCAACACCGTGTCGCAGTCCTTGAACAGCCCGGCCCGCACCATGAACACCTTGCCGCTGCCACCCTCCTCGGCCGGGCAGCCGTAGAAGCGGACGGTCCCCTTCAGCCGCCCCGCCCTGATCTGCTCGGCAATCGCGATCGCCGCCGACATCGACGCGGCTCCGAACAGGTGGTGGCCGCAGCCGTGCCCGTAATGGATGCCCTTGCGAGGAGCCCGCTCGGGAATGGCCTGCTGAGATAAGCCCGGCAGCGCGTCGTATTCGCCCAGGATCCCGATCACCGGCTTGCCCGCACCGAAGGTCGCCGTGAAGGCGGTGGGGATCCCGGCCACGCCGCGGCGGACATCGAAGCCGGCCCGCTCGAGCATCCCGGCCAACAGGGCCGACGACTTCGTTTCCTGGTAACCGGGCTCGGCCCAGCCCCAGATCTTCATCGCAGCCCCCCAGGTCGCGTCAGCTCGCGAGTTGATCGACTTGTAGAGCGAGGGCTTGTCCTGGGCGGCCAGCGGAGTGGCCAGCAGGCAGAGCAGCAGCAGGGGAGTCGATGGACGTGTCATGTTGAGTTCCTTGGAGTTTGGCGCACGGGGACGGGGATCCGGGTGCCGGGATGAGACGAATTGACCGGGGAACGGAGAGAACAACTGCTGGCCCCGACGGCGGACGGCTACAGCGAGGTCAACGGTCCGACCGTCGCCGTGCTGACCCCGTCCAGCGGATACTCTGCCAGCAGCTGTGCGATGTCATCAACCGTGATCCCGGCGACCGTGTCCAGGTCATCCTGCACCGAACGGTAACGGCCCAGGTAGACCCAGTTGATGCCCAATGCCCCCAGCCGTCCCATCGGGCGTTCGCTGCGGAGCACGATGGCCGAGGCGATCCGGTTCTGGGCCTGCTCGAGCTCAGTCGAGCTGACCCCCTCGCGGTTGACCTGCCGATAGACCGAGCGGATCCGCTCGAGGTTCTCGGCGACGGTCTCGGGGCGGCACCCGAGGTAGGTCAGCCAGGTGCCGGTGCCGTCGTAGTCGTTGTAGGCCAGGTCGGCACTCTCGGCGTGACCCGGGTCGACCAGTTCCCAGTACAACCGGCTGCTGGAGTAGTCGCCGACGATCACGCCCAGCAGTTCGGCCGCGTACCGCAGGCGATGGTCGGCGGCCGGGGCCGGGGCCAGTTGCATCACGTGCTGCTGCAGAGACGAGGGCCGCTGGACCACCTCGGTCTGTCCACCCACCGGGGGAACCGACGTGTCCCGTTCGATCCGCCCCTCGGGAAAATCGCCGCAGTGCTCATCGACCAACCCGCACACATCGTCCCAGTTGGCTCGACCGGTGACCGCCAGCACCATGTTGCCGGTGCGGTAGTGGTCGGCGTGGTACTGCCGCATGGACTCGGCGGTGAGAGCCGAGACGCTGTCGTTGGTGCCGAGGATCTTGCGACCCAGGGGGTGGGTGGGGAAGTGAGCCTGCATGACCTGTTCGTAGGCGGTGAAGGTCGGCTGGTCGTCGTACATGCCGATCTCCTCCAGGATGACTTTCTTCTCCATCTCGAAGTCGTCCTGGCGGAGCGAGGGGTAGAGCAGTGTCGAGAGCATCTCGATGACCGTCGGCAGGTACTCGGGCAGGATCGCCGCGTAGAACTGGGTCACCTCCTCGCTGGTCGACGCATTGTAGTTGGCCCCGAGCTCGTCGAAGATCCGGTTGACGTCGTCGGCGGTGTAGACGTCGTTGCCCTTGAAAGCCATGTGTTCCAGGAAGTGGCTGACACCCGAGACGTCCTCGGTTTCATCACGCGAGCCGGTGCGGACAAAGATCCCCGTCGCGACGCTCTGCGCCGCCGGGTTCAGCTCGGCGATCACCGTCAGACCGTTCTCGAGCGTGGTCTCATGAAATTCCACCGGAGACCTCCAGCGGTTCGGGGCCGATCGTGACGACGGTGAAGTCGCGGGCCGGGTGCGCGTGGATGTACTCGAGAACCGTGTCGACGGTCAGCGACTCGATCTTGCCGCGGACCTCATCGAGCGTCGTGACGCGGCCGAGGTGGAACCAGTCGCGGGCGACCGAGCCGGCCCGCGAAATGGTCGATTCCTGCTCCATGATCAACGCGCTCTTGGCCCGGGCCTGGCAGCGTTCCAGTTCGCTGGGTTCGATGCCCTCGGCCAGCCGCTGAATCTCGGACAGCGTCACGTCGAGCGTCTCCTGGGCACGCTCGGCGGTGGTGCCGGCGTAGGCCAGCACGCGGGCGTGATGCGGCAGGCTGTTGAGCACGGCCGAGATCGAGTAGCACAGGCCGCGGCGTTCGCGGACCTCGGTGAACAGCCGGGCACTCATGCCGCCGCTGAGCACCCCGACGGCAGCCCAGGCGGTGTAGTAATCCTCGTGGCGGTAGGGCACGGCATCGTAGGCGATGCCGATGTGGGTCTGGGTCGAATCGTGGGCGATGTGCTCGACGACGGGAACGTGGTCGCCGTCGACCGATTCCGTCTCGGGCACCTCCCCCCACCCACCGAAGGCCTCTTCGACGACCGACAGGATCTCGTCGGGATCGACACCGCCGGCAACACCCAGGATCGCCCCGTTGGGCCGGACCAGTCGCCGGTAATGGTCTCCGACACCTGTTGACGAGATGTCGGGCAGTTGTTCGAGTTGGCCGTAGGTGGGGGTGCCCCAGGGCGAGGGGAAACAGCGGCGGCGGAGTTCGACCATCAGCTGCTGTCGGGGCTCGTCCTGCATGGCACGCAGGGTCATCTCCAGGCCCTCGCGCACCGCGTCGAACTGGTCGGCGGGGAGGTGGGGTTCGCGGAGAATGTCACCGTAGACGGCCAGGGCCTGCGGCAGCCGGTCGGCGACGGTGGCACCGGAAAAGCCCAGGTGCTTGACGCCGACCGATTCGCTGCGTTGCAGGCCGAGGTTGTCGAGGGTGGCGGTCAACTGGCGGCTGTCCAGAGAGCCGGCGCCGCGGAGAATCAGGTCGCTGAGGATGGCGGCGGTGCCGTTGCGACCTTCCGGATCGTGCACGCTGCCGGCGGGGACCAGAAACGAGAAAGCAGCCGAACGGACGTCGCGCATCGGCTCGACGATCAGCGTCAGGCCGTTGTCGAGCGTATGGATCGTGGCCGTCGAGGACATGGGGCCGGCACGAGGGTGTGAATCGGGCGACCGTCCGAGTGTATCGCAGGTCCTCGAGCTTCACCATCCGCCACGAGTGGCGTCATCGGCGTTCACACCCGAACCGCCTCGACCTTGACCGCCTTGTACATCGTGCGAACCAGCCGGAACCCCAGCGAATCGTACAACGACACGGCCGGCAGGTTCTCGGCGGTCACCTCCAGGTACACCCGATCCAGTCCCACATCACGGAACCCTGCGAGGCTTTTCAGTACCAGCGAACGCCCCAGTCCCAGGCCCCGGCAGCCGGGCACGACGCCGACATTCTGGATCGCCCCCAGCGAGCGACTGTGAGCCAGTCCCTGAATGGTGCCGGCATCGCCATCGGGGCCGACGATCAGCCACGTGGTCTCGGGCCGGAAGCTCCGCTGATTGGTGATCTCCTGCATCAGCTTCCGGCACCCGGTGAACTGCCCGAGACAGGGAAAGACGCGCGAGTCGATCTCCTCACAGAAGCTCTGCAACTTGACCTCGGCGTGCCGTTCCAGGTCGCCCGGGTCCCAGGGCAGACAATGGAAGCCGTCGGGGACCGTCGGCTCGGGCAGATCGACATTCCCGAGATCGATCTCCATCCGGAACCGTCGATAGTAGGCAACACCCATGGTGCCTCTCCCAGCCGCCTGACGCGTCGGAACCGGCTGATTCTACCACCGTGGTGGCTCGAGGTGTCAACGAGTTCCACCGGAACTTCACTCGCATGAACCGACCGACTACAATGTCGGCCCCCGCGATCGGGGACACTCGGCGGAGTAGCTCAGTTGGTTAGAGCAGCGGAATCATAATCCGCGTGTCGGGGGTTCGAGTCCCTCCTCCGCTACTTTGCAAACCCCGTCGGAGCAACGGTTTCCGGCGGGGCTTGTTTTTGCGCGGAGGGCGATTTCGGCGTGGTGTTACCTGAAGTGTAACCCCAGGACGCGGATCCAGCGGGTTGAACGCCGGGGCTGGGGTGGCCGCCAAGAAAGACGGGGAGGAGACGCCTGGCTCGGCACCTCACTCCCCGCTCAAGGCGAAAGCGTCAGCCCACCTGAGACGCTACGGATCCGTGGGGAGCAGACGCAATGGCGGCATGCGGTGTTTCCGCGACCATGCGATAACGCTAACGGCCCCGCTGAGCGACGGCGGGGGGCGTGGTTCGGATCCAGCGGGTTGAACGCCGGGGCTGGGGTGGAACTCTTGAGAACCCCGCCTGAGGCACGATAGGCCGTCACATCTCTTCTGCCCGGGACACGGAAGCCCAGCCCAGGCTCAATCAAGCATCCTGGCAACCGCCATGCCGATTCCGGTCGCGCCTCCACCAGTGCCATTGTAGAACATCCGAAGGTAGTTTCCTTCCGACAACACGCAGGGGTAGCCAATCATGCCTTTTTCCCATGTGCCTGGTTGTCGAACCAGTGACACATTGTCTTGCGATGCACCCCGATTCCACGTCAGGCCATCGGCGCTCACCGCCTCGGCCAGGGCATAGGTCTTGTATTTGGTGCCCAACCCAGTGTAGGTCGCTCGATAGCGGGTCCCGGTCTTCCAGACCTGCATCCCGACGATGCCGATGTCTTCGGTCGTCACATCACGGCGCCGTTCAAGCACGATGCGGCGGTCGGTCCATTTCACACCATCAAACGAATGAGCAACAACACCAACCTTGTGCTCGATGACATGCCATTCCTTGCTCCTTAATCCAGGCAACAACGTATAGTGCAGACGGTATAAGGTCCGGCCGTCCGCTTGTGGCAGCGAAAGAATGTTGCCCAGCCCCACGAGGGCCTGGTTCCTGGGATATTCCCTGATGCCATCTCCCTGGAGCACGGGTTGCGTCGAATACTTCTTCCAGTTCCGCAAGTCGTCACTTTGAGCCAGCCCGATCCCCCAGTACGCCGAGAAGTGCTGTGGTCCCGTGCGGCGACTGCGACCCGAATAATAGAGATGCCATTTGTTTCCCACACGATGTAGACAGGGGTAGGTAGCCCCCCGCTCGTCAAATGCGTCTTTTCCACCCAGTTCCAGTACCGGGCCCAGTCGTTCCCATTCCGTGGGCTTGTCGACCAACGCAGTCGCCAAGCAGATCCGCTGCACGCCATCGGTTCCGATTCCAGCGTAGAACATCCACCAGCGGCCATCATGAGGGACAACGAACGGCCCTTGAGCGCCTTTCTTGTCAAACGACGACCGGGGAACAAAGATCGGATTCCGGGTGTCGCGAGCCCAGGTATGCAACTGGAACTTCTTGCCCTTGTCGGCCCCCTTCAGCACGGGGAGGGAATGCGTCGTTAAAGCCGGTCCAATTATCGCCGCGCGTAGCCATTGGCGTCGAGAAATGAGCATGGGAATTCGTTCCTCGTGTACGTTCTTGCTGCCTGCCGCGCCTACGAGTGTGTTCTCGCGATATCGGGCACGCAAGCGCTCGGACCCAGCGGGTTGAACGCCGGGGCTGGGGTGGGGAGACGAATGGACTCCCGGTCCACCGCTTGAACGGCATCCCGACAGCGGTCACGATGGATGTACTCTCTCGCACTCCGACCTGGCCCCCGCTCCATGCA
>Ga0310123_10000751_pt1 | contig 28500 bp, 22 predicted proteins | sample CB6_AW_1057_MG_FD_203505 | JGI IMG/M metagenome (GOLD analysis project Ga0310123, IMG submission 203505) | Marine microbial communities from Western Arctic Ocean, Canada - CB6_AW_1057 | ecosystem: Environmental > Aquatic > Marine > Oceanic | place: Canada: Western Arctic Ocean | collected... | reverse complement strand
AAGCGACGAAAGGACTCCTGGGATGAAACCGAATACCCGGCGAGACCCCCACCGTGATCTACGAAGAAGATGTCTGTCTGGTAGTTCCATGCCACGACATCCATATCGTTCCGGATGTGAGAATAGACGTCCGTGAGGTTCCGCCGCACAAAGTCCCGGTAGACGGGGTCACTGTGGTCGGGATAGTACTCGGAATTCCAGATTTCCTGGCGCCACTGCGTAAGCCCCTGGAAGTCCTCCTGGCACGCCCAGGGCAGCCACTCCGGATCCCACCGATGGTTCGTCGGTGTCGGTGCGAGCACGGCGGTCAACCCGTGCTTGCGGGCGATCGTCAGCCGCTCGTCGATATTGAGTGTTCGCAAAAATCCGGGCAGCGGTGCGATTTCCCACGGCTGAAGAAGCATCTTTATCCCGGTGAGGCCAACCTCCTTCCATCCCGCACATGCTTTGTCATACACTTCAAGAAAAGGCCCCCATGCCGGGTCTGTCCACGTTCCGTTGTCGCCCGTGGTCATCAGCCGTTTTCCGCCGCCGGCAAAGTCACTGAGGACCGGCTGGCGCATTGGCGTCTTTCTCTCCGCCCCCTGCATATCGCGGACGGCGAATTTCAGCTTCCGGCGATCCAGCACCTGCTCGCCGTTGACCAGTTCCGCAATAAGGAAATAGGCGTCTCCCTTGTCCTTAACCTTCCATGGCCATTGCAGATCAAGAGGACCGGCAGCTGTCTCGATGGGAAACACCTGCTCATCGAGAACCTGGCCGGGTAAGGCGTCAATGCGGAGATTTTTGCGAACGACCATCCTCAGCTCCGCTCCATCAGGAAGTGCTCTTTCTCCGTGAGGGACGATTCTTGCCAGAAGCGCGACCTCATCCTGGGCCGGATAGATGTGATTCTCCTGCCCCGTGTCCAGCCGGAGAATGCCCACGTCCCGAGCGTCGTTCAGGCGTGGCAACACTCTCCAGTTCACAGGATCGGGTGCGCCGGATTCGCCTCGGACCACAGCCACCCGGACGCTCCTCTCTCCGGCAAGGGTACCGTCGGGTCGCCAAGCCCGCAGCTCGATCCAGTAGGTGCCGGTCCGTTTCAAGTCCAGTTCGACCCGCTCCCCGTACGCCTGCTCCAGGCCGGGCCGTGTCCACACCAGATCCCTGGAACCAGCCATGACCACGGGCCCCTGGTAGACATCTCGAACCGACCATCCAAGGTGATACTCCCCGGGCTCCTGGATTACGAGATCGACCGGAATCTGCGTCTTGCCGGGCCCGTACGGATTCAGCCCGCGCAAGTTGCTCCACCCCGTAACGTCTTCAGGACCCAGGTACATCTGCCAGCGGACGTGGTTCAGGTAGTCCACGGTGTCGGCCTCGGCATCACGCAAGAAACATTGACCGTTTGTCTTATCGGCAAGAATCACTCGAAGCCCTGTGATCGCACTGGGCCCCATGGGTCCGCCGCCGGGTGCTGCGTTGCCTATGCCGGGAAATGAATCTCGCAAGCCGCCTACCCAGACACTGGACGTCTTGCGCCAGTGGATTCCTGCGCCGAGATCCGCTTGAAACGGCCGCTCGACGCCATCGGCGCCTTCGATCAGCCATTGAAAGCGCAGGTACGGAATCTGATCGAGGCACGTGTAGATGTTGATTCTCTGAGTTCTCTCCGGAACAGGTATCGGCTCTGCGGGCCGAAGCACGAACAGGTCGTTTGCATCACCCTTGAGTTTCAGGCAAAGAACCCCGCCGCCAGCCTGGATAATCTCGCCCGAGCCGGCCTGCGGCGTTTCCAGCACCCAGTTGATCCCGAAAGGACCCGGTTCCGAGGCCGGTCCGAATCCTTGTGCCTGCGGATTCAGTAGTGTGGGCTGTTCGGCCGACGAGACTGTCGCAGCTACGAAACAGGCTGCGAAGATTGCAGCAGCAAATGCGGAGCCACCGTTTGGAGTGCCGGGTTTCAGAAAATCCTCTTCAAATTCGCTGACATTCTCATCATTGCTTCCCACATGCTATCCTTCCTCCGTAGAGAAATGCGAACAGTTTACGAAAGCCGGCTGATTCTCAGACCTGATACGTACTGACTTTTTCCGGCGGCGCTACTACCCTGGCAACGAAATGATCGAGGAATTGTCAGGCGTACTCCGCTCGGCCGGGAAGGAGCCGGTGGTCCTGGGAAACCAGGCGCTGGTTTTGCCGTTCGGGTGCCGGGTCCTGGGGCTTTATCCGGCGCCGGGGGTCAATACCCTGTGGCGCAGCGACGCGCTGGACCAGGCAGATACCGCATCGGCGTTGATCGGGGAACCCGGGTGGGTGAACACCGGCGGGTTGCGGGGCTGGATCTCGCCGGAGACGGAGACACATGTTTCCGATTTGGACGGGTTCTGGGAGACTTACGAGGTACCGCGGCAGGTGGATCCAGGGGCGTACCGGGTGACGGCATCGGACGACGGCTCCGTAACTCTGGAATGCGCAATGACTCCCCACTTTTACCGGCACGGAGTCGATGTCCCCCTGCATCTGCGTCGGACATTCTCGCTGATCGACGCCGAGGCGCCGGCCGGGGTGCATGGTGCCGGGATCGCAATCGACTCGGTCCTTTCGGCAGCGGGTCCGCTACCGGACGGCGTGCGGCCTGCGCTTTGGAACCTGGTCCAGGTTCCCGGCGGCGGGGAGATCGTGGTGCCCGTGAACCGCGACCCCGATCCCGTGACGATGTTCGGAGAACCCGGCTTTCAATATGCAGACGACCGGATCCGGTGGCGGGTCGAGACGAATGTCAGTTCGAAGATCAGCCTCCGCGCTCCTGATTGCCGTGGATGCATGGCCTACCTGTCCGAAAGCGGACCGGCGCCGACATTGCTCGTCTACCGATTCAGCGTGCATGACGCCTCGCTCTATTCCGACGTGCCCGGTCACGACCTGACCGATACCGGCCAGGTGCAGCAGGTCTACGTCGACGATGGCAGTTTGGGCGGATTCGGGGAGCTGGAATACCACACCCCTGCGCTCGAGCCCGGCGAGCGGGAAGAGCTCACCGATCACGGCGAATTGCGGGCGTACACCGGGCCGGTGGAGATGTTGCGTGAGGTGTTGGACGAAACGATCACCCGACACCTGCTCTGACATGCCGAATCGAAGCGTTTTGCTACTGATGACCGACCAGCAGCGCTGGGACACCATCGCCGCCGTTTCGGCGAATCCGGTGATCCGCACACCGAACCTGGACCGGCTGTGCAGGTCGGGCGTCGGTTTCCGGCACGCCTACACCCCTGTTCCCATTTGCGGACCCGCCCGATCCCGCCTGCTGACCGGCGTGGGCACCCGGGGGATGGACCACGAAACCTTCGCGGATAAGCTGCAGTGGCGCCCGAACGCACGTTCCCTCCAGAGTACGCTGGCACAGGCCGGATATCGAACCGGCGGTTTTGGCAAGATGCATTTCGAGCCCACGCGGGACAGTCACGGGTTTCAATTCTTCGCCCTGCACGAAGAGGTCCAGTCCCGGGGACGCGAGGTTCGCGCGGAGAACGACTATTTCACCTATCTCAAGGAGCAGGGCCTGGGGCACGTACGCTATCCTTGCGGCGTTCGCGGCCTGCTCTACAACCAACCCCAGATCTCCCCGATTCCGGAGGAGCACCACGAAACGAAATGGGTAGCCGACCGCGCCCTCGAATTCATCGACGAATTTCACCGTCAGCCGTTCTTCTGTTTTGTGTCCTGGGTACAACCGCACTGGCCCGTGCACGTGCCGCTCGAGTGGGCGAATCGTTACGACAGTGAACTCATGCCGCTACCGCGCTGGACCGACGAGGAACAACCGCACCTGCCCTGGGAGGCCCGGCTGATGCGTCGCGCCTCGGATATTGCCGATGAAGGCTCGTCGCCGAATACGGCAAGAATGCGACGTGTCATCGCCCTCTATTACGCCAGTATAAGTTACATCGACGCACAAGTCGGGCGCTTGCTCGACGCGCTCGAGCGCCACGGCATACTGGATGAGACGCTGATCCTGTTCACGTCCGACCACGGGGAGATGCTGTTCGATCATTTGACGATAGGGAAAGTGTTGGCCTACGACCCGTCGATCCGGGTGCCCCTCATCGCGGCAGGTCCCGGCATGCAGAACGCGGGAGAGCTATCGGATGATTTTGTGACCCTACTGGATGTCGCCCCGACCGTATATGCATTCACCGGCGTGGAGCCGCCCGCCGGCAACATCCTTGCGGGTGAAAGCTTGCTGGATGACCGCCGTGAGATCCGCCGCCGCGAAGCCGTGTTTTCTGAGAACAGCAACGGGCCTGAAGGCGGATTTGTCTGCATTCGGACGAGAAAATGGAAGTACGCCTTCTACCACTTTGACGGCCTGCGACAGCTCTTCGATCTGGAGAAGGATCCACACGAGCTGCATAACCTGCTACTCGATCCGCAACCCGGCCACCAGGAGACGGCCCGGAAGCTGCATGCGAGGTTGCTGGCCTGGACCCGTGAACAGAGTGTCGATTCCCGGATCCAGGACGGCGACTTTGTCGTAACGAAACCGTCTCCAATCCCGCCGGACCGCAACTCGCAATATGAAGAATTTATCGACAACCTGCCGGACGATGAGAAAGCGGCGCTCTGGTCCGAGGCCCGCAGCGTGTACGAAGCCATCAAGGACGAACCGGAATTGGATGTCGCTGAATTGGATCTCGAGTACTGGGAAAGCAAACGCGGGCCGGGATCTATTGCCGAACTGGAAGCGCTGCTTGGCAGGCAGTTGAGATCTGGATAAAGCCGATCGGGGCGAAGGGGTCCATGTTACGGAATCGCCCTCGCCAATTCCCTCCGCAGCATTTCGTAAAACGCCTCATCCGCGGCCTCCCATGACGCGGCACAATCCTGTCGCGTGCCGAGGATATTTCCGATTTGAACGGCGCACCCGTTGTCGCGCGCGGTGCGGAAGTATGCATCCAGGTTTTCGAGGAAATTGTGAAAGTCAAACGCGACGGGGCAACCGGGCGTCGTGTGCCGCAGCATCAGGGCGCGGTTCAGGTGTTCCTCCGGGTTGGATGTGGCAACATCGTAGGTGCGATTGATGTCGATGAACTCGGCCAGGAAGGGATGGCCGGCGCAGCCCACGTGACAGGCATCCGGCTTGTACCGGCGCATGAGCCCATAAAACAGTTTGTACACGTGGAAGAAGTAGTTTTCCTCCCCCCGCCAGTTCGGGTCATGCACCGGCATATCCGGGTGCACTTTGTCGGCCTGGTAGTCTGACTTGACTCCGTCGAGATCGTAGCAGCCCGGATCGGGAGAAAAGAGCTTGTGGAAGAGCGCGTCGAGGTACTCCTGCGTGGCGGGATGGGAGTAGTCCCGCATCCGCATCCCGTGACGGTTCCGCTTGCCCCCGCCGATCAGCTGCGCGGGATCGACCTCCGCATCGTCATACAACTCCGCCCAGTTCCACCAGACGATCACCTTCATACCTTGTGCATGAATCTCATCCACCAGTTTCCGCAGGTCGGGGAAGCGTTGGGGATGCGGCTCCCATTGGCCGCGGGTGACCTGCCAGGCGTCATCGAGGTAGAAAAGGCGAAACGGCAGACGTTCGCGCCGGATCACGGACAGCGCCTCGCGAGCCATTCCTTCATCCAGTTGGGAGAACGCATCGACATCCGGGTTCAATGCGGCCTTGTACCCCTGGTCGATCCACGTGGCATAGGAAGGTTCGGTGTGCCAGGCATGGCGTGCCTTGTCGCGAGGATCGGGAATCAGACCTTCCCGGATCAACAGATCGGAGTAGCGGTCGAGGGTTTCATAGACGGTCTTGTCATGGTCTACAAACAGGCAGAAGCGCGGCGAGGTGAACGTCTCTCCGCTTTTCAGCGGCTGTCCAAACCCTTCCGGTCCGTAGTCCAGGTACCAGTGGGCCACGCGGTTTTCTTCCACATTCAAAAACATCCCGAAGGACGTGGGCAGATCCAGCGCACCGAAAAACATCTGGAAGTCGCCCTTCCGCAAGATGAACAAGCTAGGGTGCGGAACAAATTGCCAATCTCCCGACCAGGTGTCGGTCTCGAATCCCTCTCCGCCCAGGTTCAGCTCCGGCCAGGTGTTCGGCGTATGGTGCCGGTTGCGGAAATTTATCAGGTCATAGAACGTGAGCGCGGTCCCACTGGGGAAAAGCTCCAATCGGTTCAGTTCACAGTCGGCGGCCACACCAAAGCGGGAAAAGATTTCCAGGTGATCGTCTGCGCGCTTCACGTGAACCTGGGAATCCACCAGGGGCGGGGCATCGAAGAGGAAGGTGATTTCATCGGGCTGCGAGATCGTATCTACGAGGCGGGGGCGTACCGGCGTACCGTCCACGACCGGACAGAACAACCCGAAGCCGGGGGCGATGAGCAAGCGCTGGTTGTGCCGGCGGTCCCACAACGTGAGTTCAGGCCGGCTCGGGTCGATGGTCAACGAAATGGTGTTGGACTCTAACGGATTCATCGCGGCTAGTGTCTATGTATCAAGAAGATATTCGAACCACTAATTTTCACTGATCAGCACTAATTCTTGATTGAAACCCATTAGTGAAAATTAGTGAGGATTAGTGGTTTCATTTGGTTCCATGCCGCGGAGGGTCCACTCCACATCGTCCCCGTGAACCTCGATGCTTCCTTCCCGCGACTCGACGAGGGCGAGGACACCTTGGCTGATGTCCAGTTCTTCGCCGGCAAACTGAACCAGTCCGCGCATCTGCCGGTGGCGCCTGGCGATCAACATCAACACGTCCCGATCGCCGTCGCGGTACAGCCGCCAGAGGATGCTGTCGGAGTGGCAGATCACGGGCGGCGTGACCTGGGATTCCACCCGGTCGACCAGGCGATTGCGGGGGTCCAGATCGCTCAGATAAACCAGGTTCTCACCCGGACCGGCGACACCGTGGATTTCTCCCTCGGTGGAAGTCAGCGCCTGGCCGCCGTCCGGTTGCAGCGGATAGGCGATGTCCAGGTGGGCGGGACGCTCTGCCGGCAGAGCGCAAACCGACTCGACATAGGCCAAGTACTTGTCGAGCGGCAACGCAGACATTCCGAGCCGGCGGGCAAACTCTTCCGACAACGAGTCGCCCTCAACCGTTTGCGCCGGCGGCGGCCCGACGAAGACAACCTGCCCACCCGCCTCGGCGAAGTTCAGGCAACTGCGCCAGACGGCGTCCGGCATGGCTGTGGCGTACGGCATGATGAGTACGCGATAGCTGCCCAATTCCGTTTCCAACTTGCCGTCGCGCGCCTTGGCCCGGGCGAGGAGGTCGCTATCCACGAAATCGAAGGCGAGGTTGCGGTGGACGAACTGCTCGGACGTATTGATGAGGAACGCCTTGTGGGCGCTTGCCCATTCGGCGCGATTGATGGCCATGACGCCTTCCCAGCCGTGCCAGACCGCCACGTCCGCAACGGGTCGCGCCTCGCCCAGCAGTTCGAGGAAGCGGCGATTCCGCCGCATGCATTCGTTGGCCCTGTCCCAGGTGTAGTGATCCGGGTACTTGACCATGTCGGTGCAGTCGCCGCAGAAGATGTTGAACCAGTTGATGCGCATGAGGGACATGAACCGGCTGTAGTAGTCCACCAGCGCATTCGTCGGTGTCCAGTGCCAGGTGTTGCACTCCGCCGCGCCCGAGGGCGTGAGGCGCCCCAGGCTGGAGGCGAGAACGTACGTGTAGCAGACCGAACCGTCGTCCCACCAGCAGTTGTCGGTGTAGCCGGCATCCATGTTCTGATTCAGGCGGAAATAATCCACTGCCCCGGCACGGTAATCGTTGGCGGTGCCTTCCCCCATCCAGGTGTGATGGGTGCCGAAGAGCAAATCCGGACCGAACAGTTCGCGGGCCTTTTCCACCAGGTGGCGCTGGGCCTCGTAGAGTCCCTCGTTCAGTGTCCGGTAGTAATCCAGCCGCACCTCCACCGCCTCGGGCGACGTTTCCGGCTCGTCCAGGAGATAGAGACGCTCGCGCAGCGCGTAGCCGTTCCGCTTTTCGAACACTTTCGCGAAGGACCTTCCATGAGCATAGACATCCCAGAAGACGTGCACCGCGGGCTCATCCCAGCCCACGCCGTCGAGCGGAACGTCCCGGTAGCACTCCAGCAACTCATCGTAGTATTGATGGAATCCCTCCGCCCAGAAATCGGTCAGTCCGTGATCGGTCAGGTGCGCGTAGACGATGAGTTCGTCCGGCGCGGCCCCCGGAAGCCGGCCCACCAGGTGAAACACGAGTTTCCCCAGGCCGGGCTTATCCATTCGCATGTCGACTTCGGCGACGGTGTACCCATCATCGTAGGCCTCCACGACGCTGTGCAGGTCGAACGCGAACTCCTCCAGCAGGTGAACCTCGTCGCCACGACGGACGAACGCCGCCTCCACCCCGCCGAACAAGGGCGAAGGGGCAAGCGTGATCGGCGCGGGAATATGAAGGCGAAAATGACCGTCCACCGGGCGGCACGCCACGCGGACCAGGCGTTCCCCCATGGCCTCGGGAAACTGCTGGCCCATGTCCCGGGCCGCCACGGGGTAGTGCGGTTCGCAGTCCAGCGCCACGCGCAGGCCGGCCCGGTGCGCCCGCTCCACCATCGCCGCCACGACTTCGATGACCTGCGGGGAACGGTGCGAAAAGTTCGTCTGGCGCAGAAACACCCGGACCGCGTCGTATTGTTCACGGGCCAGCAGGTCGATGACGTCCAACGCGGTTTCCGGGCGCAACAACGCCGGCTCATTCAGCGTGTAGCCCATGACCTGGAAATCTCTTCGCTTTGTACCACCCACCATCAAACTCCGGATGCGACAGAAACATTTACAGCAGAATCATTATGTCTCGATGTGAATGGTATCGAGCTCACGGATCGTATTGAAAGATCCAATTAAATCGATCGGCAAACTGAAGCTGCTCTACGTGACCATCCAGGAACACGATGTTGATCACTGAACCGTCCAGATGAGGCGGGGGAAAAAGCCGATCCCACCGGAAGGCCTCGGTTTGGTAATCGCAGATAATCTGATTCTGGTTCTGGGTATCATCTCTCCCGTCCCCCATCACGAATGTCTTGATGGGACGTTCAAACTGAAACATGTCCTTGTGCCGCTGCGATATCCACGAAAACCCGTAGGCCACCCGCGTGCTCATCGTATAATGCGTGAGGAATCCGGAGCGATTGTCGTACGGCGTGAATCGGTTGGCGGGACAGAGGAGTACGGGCGCGCTCTCCAGGTAGGGATCCAGGTACGCACACCAGGGCTTATAGTATGGCCATCCTGACTCCGTTTCGACGACGGGCGCAAGGACCCCGTCATGATCGTTCGCGTACGAGGTATACGCAATTCCGATGTTCTTGAGGTTCGAGACACAATAGATGGCCGTGGCCTTCTGCTGAGCCTTTTTTACGGCCGGTACAAGCAGCGCAGCCAGCACCGCGATGATCGCGATGACCACCAGGAGCTCGATGAGCGTGAATGCCGCGCATCTTCGATGTTCTCTGCGTAATTTGGAGTGCGGTGGCAGAGCGGAGCGGCGACACCGCTTTGGTCGCGCGCGGAGCGCGCCCCGGAGCCCGAGCGCAACCCGGAAATCGCCTTGGGCGCCGGCCCGCTCCGCGGGAAACCAAAGCGCCGTCGCCGCTCCGCTCTGCCGGCGCACTCCATATTTTGCGACCGCGCGCGACAAAAAAAGGACGCTCCGTCGAGTTGTCGTTCTCGATCCGGTCAAGTCGACAACCCGACAGAGCGTCCTAAGCGTAAGCATGTTTTCCGGCTTTGAGCCCTCGCTTACGCGCGACGCGCCCGGCGCGCGCAAAGCAGCAGCGCTCCGCCCAGCCCCAACAGGACTACCGCGGAGGGCTCGGGAACGATCATGAAGTTGTCGATTCCCGCGTGTTCGGGCGCCCCACCGGTTAAGGAGACCAGGAAGAAGATGTTGTCGCTTCGCCCGGCCAACGAGGGCAGGTTGTGGCTGCCCAGGTTTGAGCCCCCAATGGTGAGGTTATTGATCACATTGCCGGCGCGGTCGACGTCAAAGCTCACGTTGTAGAAGCCGTTTCCGTCTTTCCCGAGAGGACCTGGGACTTGTACAACCGAATCGCCCACTTCGTGATAGAGATAGCCGCCGTTATCTCGCGCGCTGAAGAGCAAACCCGAATCGTCGACCCACTGAACGATCTGATCCGTGTCGGACACGCTTCTCATGCCAAACCCTACGTGGTTGCCGGCGTCTTCATTGATCCCCTTCTTCATGTCGAAGGAGACCGAAAAGTTGTTGCCGGGAACCCAGGAAAGGTCCATGCCCGCCACCGTCTGACCAAAATTTGCACCGGCAGTTTCCGCGCGCAGCCAGAGCGTGTTGGCCAGACCTTCACCGGAATGAACGCCTCTGAGCTGCGTAAAGCTGCCCGTACCATTTCTGTTCGGACGATCAATCGTCCACGACTTGGGCGCTGCGCTTCCCGACTGCCGTCCCGCCAGATCGCTGTTGATGTCCTCGGAATTCGCGGTATCGAAGGTGTCGAGTAGAAGTGCCGCCGGCGCTTCTACCGCTGCCGACATTCCCATCGTGATACCCACCAACAACACCAATCCAGTTTTCCAAGTTGTCTTCATCGTCTTTCTCTCTCCCATTTCTTGGTTGTTTCCTATCGGGCGCTCGTCGCCCGGTCTACTTATTGCTGATCTCTGCCTATCTACACCTCAGCCGGTCCCTCGCGGTGCCGCGAGATTCGGCCGGATCATCACCGTTTCCCACTCCGGTCTCTAACCTCTCGACAAGAGGACGTCAACCCGAAAAAGCCTTGATTCGCGCGGCAAGACGAAGCCGCAGCCGCAATTCCGTGTTAATCCGTGTGTTCCGTGGGCTACACAGCGGAACCCTGCGTGAAAGGGACGATTCGGAACTCTCGGCGAGTTCCGCTACATGCGAACTGCCTCCACGATTTCGGGCTACCCTTTCAGCGCCCCGGACGACAGTCCTTTCACGAAGAGGCGCATGGTGAAGAGGAAGATCAGGATCATGGGAATGCTGGCTATGGTGTAGCCCGACATGAGCGCGCCCCAGTCCTTGACGTACTCGCTGTCGAGGCGCACCAGCCCGACCGCCATGGTCAGCATGTGGTCGTCCCGCATCACGATCAGGGGAAGGATGTAGTCGTTCCAGAGGCCGATGAACTGGAGGATGCCCAGGGTGGAAAGGATGCTTCCCGACATGGGCAGCACAATGTTGTAAACTTGGCTCAAGTGGCCGGCCCCGTCCACCTCCGCCGCATCGAACAGGTCCTGGGGAATATCCTCGATGAAGTTGCGGAGGATGTAGATCTGCACCACCTGTCCGCCGGTGACGTACACCACGATAAGGGCCCAGAAGGTGTTCAGGAGGTCGAGATTTCTCAGCAGCATGAACAGGGGCACCAGGTTGGCGATCCCCGGCATCAGCATCAGGATCAGGAAGAAGTACCACAAGAAGGTGCCGCCCGGCATGCGATACCGGGCGAAAAAGTAGGCGGCGTTGATGGAGAAGAAGAACGTGAGGACGACCGCTGTGACGCAGACGAAGATGGTGTTAAAGATATATCCTGACACCATCTCCCACGCCACGGCGTAATTGGACCAGTGAAACGGCAGCGTGAGGCCGGTGGGATTGGCGGCAAACTGGGCGCCGTCCTTTCCGCTGATCACCAGCATGACATAAAAAGGGAAGAACGCGGCGGCCAGCACCAGGAGAATGAACAGGTGCTTCCCGATCTCGCCGATCCAGCTCTGTTGGCGCAGGTTCATTTTTCCACGCGCACGAAGCGGTTGTTCAATTCGGTCAGGATGAGGATGAACACGAAGATGATGAATCCGATGGCGCAGGCGTACCCCGCGTATTTTTCTTCGAAGGCGTTTCGAAACATGTAGAGCCCGGGGACGAGCAGCTTGCCGTTGGGGCCGCCGCCGCTGTCGAAGAGGATGAGTATGAAGCCGTACATCTGCAGGGTCCCGATGATCATGAGGACGAGGTTGATGCGCACCTGCGTCATGATGAGCGGCAATTCAATGTGCAGGAACTTCTGGAATGCATTGACCCCGTCCAGGTCGGCCGCCTCGTAGACGTCGGTACCAATGGCCTGGAGGCCGGCCAGGTAGATCAGCACGCCCACCACCCCGACCCACGGAATGCCCCAGAGAATTATCGCGGGCAGGACGAGGTTGGAGTCGTTGAGCCAGATGGGGGCCCGGCCGGCCTCAAACACGCCGCCCCAGCCGAACCAGAGATCGAGGTGCACCAGGAGGGTAAGGATCCCGGTGTGCTCCAGGACGGCGTTGAAGATGCCCGTGGGTTCGAAGAAGAATTTCCAGAGAAGCAGGGTGACCATGCCCGGAATGATCATGGGGACGACGAAGAGAACACGGTACCAGTAGTTGGCCGCTTCGCTGCGGAGCCGATGAATCACCACCGCGGTCGCGATGGACGGGACCATCTTGAACAGGTTGGCCACCACGAGGATGGCGATCACGCCGAATCCCTTCCAGAGAATCGGGTCGCCGCCGGCGTGGACGGCCAGCGCCCAGCATACAACGCCCATTGCGGCCATGGACTGCGTGGCGCGCAGTCCGTCGATGCCGGGTGCATTCCGCAGGGGCGGCAGCCACCAGAGCGCCGCGCCGGTGCCGAGCAGGGAAATCGACCACGCGGCAACCGGTGAGAGTCCCACCCGCGACAGCACGCCGCCCGTCAGCAGAGCGGCCAGGCACACCAGCCAGATCGGTTTGAGCGGATTGTCGGTCGCCATTCGCCAGGCCACCAACAAGAGGGGAACTCCCCACAGGATCAGTGGCGCCACAAAGGTTCCTTCGGATGCGCCCGTGATGGCTCCCCGCCAGGCCAGCACGCCGAGAACGACGATCATGCCGGCGATCCCGGATGCGATCTTTACCGCGAATGAGACGGGACCCTCCTTCCGGCTGAACACGATCGAAGCCGTCAGCAGTCCCAGGGCGAGGATCCAGTACAGGGGGACGCCAAGGGCCTGCCGGAAGTTCTGCAATCCGACGAACTGCTCCACGTAATCCCCATTCCAGCGGAAGAATGCGCGATAGATCGCGCTGCCGGCGGGGAAATAGGAAAACAGAGCGACCAGCAGGGCGGCGGGAAGAACAAACCAGTAGAGGGGCCAGTAGCCGGGTAGTTTCTTGAATGTGATTTCCTTGGCCATGACGGAACTAGAGTCCCAGCTCCCGTTTCAATTGTGGCTGGAACTTCCGGTTGAAGGCGGAGATGTCGCCGATGGCTTCGATCTGTCGTTTCGTGTGATCGAGCAGGGCATCGGTACGTGCCTGCTTGGTTTCGTAGCCCATCAGCTGGTCCCAGGTGCGCAGCAGCTTGATCCGGTAGCCGCTTCGGGCCTCTTCCGATTTCGCGAGAGCCTGTGCGGCGAGGTAGGCGCTGCGCCGCCCGTTGAGTTCCGGAACGGATTCGCGTGCGGCGCGGTATCTGCGCGCGAAGTCGACTGCCGCCGAATCCGGCAGCTCCTTCATCAACCGGGACGCATATTCTTCGTAGTCGATCTCCCCGCTGATGAACGGCCAGAAGACCTGGCGTTCCACCATCGTGCCCCGTTCCCCGGTTCCGAAGTGCATGCGTTGCCAGTAACCGCTGAAGTCGGGCTCGAATGCGGAGAGCATGGGGGTGGTGCGCGCGCCCCGGACCGACGGGATCCATTGGGCGTGCGCGTTGAGCACGGTGTTGTTTTCGGGCAAAGTGCAGAATTGGAGAAATTCGATGCAGAGGTCCTGGTGCCGGGAGAACCGGGTCATGCCGAAGGCGAATCCCGTGCCGGTATTGGCTTCGGTCGCCCTGCCGTCAGCATAGGCGCCGTACTTCGGATCATCGGGTCCGATCAGGGGAAAGTCGAAGATTCCCACATCGAACCGTTGCTCGGGCGACTGGTTTTCAATATTGGAGAGATAGCTTTTCGCGTCCCAGGATCCGGAGGTGATCATGGCCGCTTTCCCCTGGATGAAGGAAAACGCCGAGTCCATCCGTCCGAACGACATGAACCCGCGAGGGAAGAATGAGGACAACTCGCGCAGCATCGCCAAGGCCGACCGGTACTGCTCATCCTCCGGGGTCCACTCCCCGGTCAGCAGTGCGGCCACCGTCTCATCTTCCGAGCAGTTTCCGTCCAAATCCACATCGAAGCGGAGCGCCAGGTCGGCGGTTAGCGCAGTCAGAAACCGGTCCTTGAATATGCCCGTCTGGTAGTCCGCCGAGGCAATGGGGACGATGTCCTGGCCCGACTCCTCGGCATAGGCTCGAATCCGGCGGCTCACCTCCAACAACTCCTCAAACGCGGCGGGCGGCTCGGTCGAACCCAATGCGGCCCGGAATATTTTCTTGTTGTAGAAGATCCGTACCGTGAACTGGCTGAATCCGACGCCGAAATACTCCTGCGCCTCCTCTCGGAACTGCGTGCGCAGGCCGTCAGTGAACGACTCGATCCACGGCAGGTCGCGTAACTTGCTGTACGGCTCGATCCATGCCGCCGCGGTAGCATTGGTGGCTGCCTCCTTTTCGAATTCGACGATGCGATCGGCGACCAGGGGATTCGGCTCCTTGAGAACGTCGGAGAGCGGCAGGAAATACCGGCCGTAGAATTCGCCAGGGAAGCGGCCGAGTTCCACGAGGTCGGGCGCGGTTCGTCCGATGGTCTGGGTGGTGACGTACTGCTTGTAGGCGCCTTCGGGTATCAGGATCTGGACGACGCGGACCCGGCGTCCCGTTTTCACCATATGGGCTTCGAACCGGCGAATCATTTCGGTTACACCATCCCGCACGCCCGACTCGAGCTGCCAGTGAACGATCCGGATGGTATCGTGGGTTAATTCGTCCCGTTGGATCCGGAACACGTTCACCAGCGCCCCGAGATAGCAGAAGACCAGCACGCCGAGACCCAGCAGGTTGATCCATCTTGAAGAGGCGGGTGTTGCCATGGTCAAGGTGTCTCAACGCCGAAGACTGAGTCCAGGAGTTCGGGGGTGAATCCGGCCAGCTCCATGGCCTCCACTTCCGCGCGCGTCACGCTTCCCAGGTCGGCGGCCCGTTCCATGGCATAGTACATCCGCGGGTCGTTGGGCGTGTCGATCAGCAGGCGCCGGTAGTACCGGCCGGCCGTTTTGGGGTCGTCCAGTTTCACTTCGGAAATGCGCGCAATCCGCATGTTCGTGTTCGCCACGGAATGATAGCTGGCCGTCTTCAAGGTGCGAAGTTCGGCCGAGCGGATGAAGGCTTCGCGCGCTTTGCCGTATTCTTCGCGCCAGAAATAGACCTCTCCGGCGAACGCATCCATCACCGGCGCGAGTCCGGGATGCTCCCGGGTGGGAGCAGGGAATCGTTCCCTCCGGCGCGCCATGAGGTGCACGGCTTCGAGCGTTTGATCGGACACCATGGGACCCATATTGGCCAGGGTGCGGCGTAGCAGGGCGTCCTGGGCAATCAGAGTATCCGGGTGCCCCGTGATCACTTCGTCCCAGATCCGGTTGGCGTCGTCCAGGTCGCCGGCTTCGGCCAGCAACTCGGCCCGCATCGATCGCGCCAGCAGACCAACCGCGTCCGACGCATCCCCTTCCTCGAGCTGCTGATAAGTCTTTCCCGCCGCCTTCGGATCCCGGCCGCTTTCACGGAACTGCGCCGTCATGGCCTGGCCCAACCGCGCTTCGCGGCGCGCTGCGGCATCCGGCGTCGTTTCTTCAATCTCGTCGAAGCGTCGCGCCGCCTCCTTGAACGACTGGAATTGGTACTCCTGCCACCCCCCCTCCAGGGAGGGGTCCTCGGCGGACAAGGCAGGGGACGGCCGCAGGAGAAGAAAGATACCAGCGTACACCCACCATTTCAGCTTTGCCCGCATGTCTCACACTGTTCCTGCTGTGAGCGCGGATGTCACGACAGATCATCAAGAAGGCGGATCCAACCCCACCGGCCCTGCGCCGGTGGTGAAACGGATTGATGGCTCGTGCAGTGTTACAGATTGCGATGACACCGGTGAGGAGCCCACCGTGCGACCCTTTCAGGGTCGGCCTGGATTTGATGAAATGTTCCGGGGGTGGAACCCCCGGCTTTGGAATGCAACCCCTTCGGGGTCGGAAAACGGAGTGCCCTAACCCCGCCTCCACCGGCACTGGGCGAGTGGGGGCAGGGTCTTGCTACTTTACCCCATCACGGGCCGGAGATCACCAGTCTGTAGGACTTGTTGGTATCGGTCCCGGTGGGGTCGAAGACGGACATGGTGCCTCCGTCTCCCGTCACGGTCAGTCCGGTGAAGACCCAGTTCGTCCCGTCGGTGCTGCATTCGACGCCGTACTCCACTCCCTGGCTGCTGTCGAACGTGAAGAAGGTGGAGTTCACGTTATCGACCTGGGTCAAGGTCACATCCTCGACGAGCAAGCGAATCTCAAAGTTGTCTATTCCCGCGTGTTGCGGCCCGGACTGGGGATTGGCTTTGGATACAATGAAGTAGATATTATCGGTTCTCCCCGTTGACAAGGCGGGCAGATTGAAGTCACCAAGGTTTATGCCCCCGACGCTGAGGTCTTTCGCCAGGTTGCTGCCGCGGTCGACCTCAAAGCTCACGTTATAAAAGCCATTCGCGTCTTTGGGAAGAGGACCTGCCTCCTGGGTCACCGAGGGGTCACCAACTTGGTGATAAAGATAGGCGCCGTTATGTCGCACGCTGAAGAGAAAACCTGAATCGTCGACCCACTGGGCGATCGCATCCGTATCGGTAACACTTCGGAGGCCGAATCCGACATGGTTATTCGCGTCGTTGTCCAGGGGCTTCTTCATGTCGAAGGATACTACATAGTTGCTGACGGTAACCCAGGAAACGTCCATGCCGGCCACGGTCTCATTGAATGTTGTATTATCGGTTTCGGCGCGTATCCAGAGCGTGTTGGCCAGACCTTCATTCGTAATCGCGCCCCGGACCTGCGTTAAGCTCCCCACGCCCAGATTGCTCGGACGATCGATTGTCCACGCCTGGGTTGCATTGTCCCCGGTCTGCCGTCCCCCCAGGTTGCTGTTGATGTCCTCGGATGTCGGGGTATCGAAGGTGTCGTTGAGGAGTACCGCCGGCGCATTCACCGCCGTCCACGTTGCCACCGTGCCGCTCAGAACCATCACAATCAAGTTTCTCATTGCCGTCTTCACTGCTCACCTCTTTGTCTCTTTGTGTTTCGTGTCGCCACCACCGAGCCTGCTCGGTGGTGCACATGATTCTGCACTACCGCCAAAGAAACAGAATGGGAGCCCGAATGTAGCGAGGAAGGAGCGCAGTTCATTCTTCGCTCTTCCCGGGCTCCTGATGTTCTCTTTTTCTTTCTAGTGCAGAATCCCGTTCCCCACCGAGAGTGTCGGTGGGGAACGGTACACATACAGAACATCATTTGTATAAAGATGTCAAATCCAGAGACGCCTCGTGCCCCCCCTAACATTCCTGCAGTGCAACGACTTACACATCCTGGAACGGCATCACTGGCTTCCGTCTCCCCTTTGCACAACCCACACGTCGTTCAGAATCGATGCGAACCCGCCGTCCCGCACCCAATGGTGGATCATGTGCCACGGCTTGCGCAGGGGGGAAATCAGCAGGTTCACCCGGTCCTGGTCCACGATATCGGCAGGCACGTCCCAGGCGAGGATGCCGCCGGGATCAAACCGGCCCTCAAAACCGGCGGGAACTCGCCAGAACCGGCCGGCCAGCAGGTTTTCGTTTGCCATCACATGGTATGCGCGATCCACCCCGTCCGGGCTGTAACAATGCAGGAACACGGTCAGCCGCTGGCCGGTGTAGGCTCGTAGTCCTTCAACCGTCACGTTCAACCACTGCGGCTGGACCCAGCCGGAGTGACCGGGCGCCCAGGCCTGGGAGTAGTCCACGCAACTTGGATCCAGGGTGATGCCGTGCCCGCTCACCGGGACGTGGTTTTCCTTCACGGCGTGAGCCTGCTGTCCGTAACAACGCTCCCGGAAGCACTCGTAGGCGAGGAGAATCCTGTCGTCGGCGCCCAGGAATTCGTCCCGGAACCAGGCCTGCAAGGTTTCGCTGTCGGCGGTCAGGTCGAAGTCGCTGAAGACCAGTGGCGAGAAGTGTTCAGCATCGACGGCAACTTCCGCTGCGCGAACATTCCAGAGGCGAACGTACGGCTGTTGCTCCGTCAGGCGGAGCCGATGTCGGCCGTCCGAGGGTGCCGTGTCTCGCCGGCCGTCCGCGGATTCCACCGTCACTTCCTTTCCTCGGGGCAACGCAACGTCCATCTGGAGTTCTCCCGGAGAGAGCTTCGCCACGTAGGTGTGAGGCGGATCCGAGTTGGGAAACTCCTTGGCAATCCAGTGTTCACCGCGGACCTCGAGCCGATCGGGCCGAACGGCGGGGCCTTGCACGGCGACCTCCCACCGGACCGGACCCGGCATCACCGGGCCGATGGCCACGAGGTGCCAAGCGTCTTTGAAGGGACTCTTCACTGCGTGCAGGACCAGCTCGCCCTGGGTCCAGTCTGTCTGCTCCGGCCGCACGGGCAGATCCCAGGCGCACAGCGGCATCGCGCTCATCTCTCGTAGCGCGTTAAACGCAAACGAAACGGTGCATCCCTCGTCCGTCCGATCCACGTGGACGCTCACATCGTCCACTGCATCGGCTACCGACAGGGTCTCCACATCATCCACATAACAAGCCTCGGAACCATCCTCTGCCAGCCGCGCGTAGTGGTAGTGCGGCTCGCATCCGGGATGAACAAACGCCGCGTGCAGTCGCGGTTCATCGACGACGACGAAGTCGGGATGGACAACCGGTTTGCCGTAGAAGCTGTTGCCGACAAACGCGTCGGTATGACCACTGACTCGAACCGGCTGGGTCGGGCAGTTGCGCAGGTAGTAGTCGCGCAACCCGCGGCCGTTGGCCACGGCCACCCGTTCGCCCTCGCGGATCTGCCGGGCGATCTTCTCGATCGCCTGGCGGTTGTACGCGACCACCGTGCCCGCCCCGACGCGCTCGAGGCCGATGCTCGTGACATCCGGTCCGCCCAGGCTGCGAGATGTGTCGACGAACGCATCCATCTGATCGAACGCCCGCCAGCATTCCTCCCCGAGTTCGAAACTGGTCTCCTCCCGGTTTACACAGGAGATATCGAGGGAGTAATTCAGGAAGTAGTCGTGTCCCAGCACTGGGCAGGAGGAGTACTGGTGCACCATCATCACGTGGTCCGGCGAGGGAGGCACGGGAATGCGGAAGTTCTCGCCGGCGGGAAAATAGGGCAGGCTGGGCATGGCGGAATGGTTGATCTCCCAGGCGCCGTCGCGATGATTGTGCTCCGAGACCAGTCCGCCGATCAGCTCGAATCCCATGCGCCCGGCCACGCGGGCCAGGGACGTCGAATGACAGTACGTACAGAATGCATCGGCTCGCTCGAACCCGAGCTTCAGCCAGCGTCGCCGGAACTCCGCCAGCAGGCGCTCGATCTGGTCGTCCCCATACCGGTACCAGTTCGGGTTGCTGAATTCGCCTTCCCCGGCGCCCGCGGCAAGGTCGTTGGGGAGCAGGTGGGGCGTGATCACATCGCCGTATCTTCGTTCAAAAAGCCGCAGTCGTGCCAACTGGTCCGACGTCACCGAAGAGAGAAAAGGCCAGAAGTCGGCGGTCAGGAAATTGCCGTGGATATTCTCGCCGTAATCTTCGGGCGTCAGGGTGATGGCGAAGCGGAAGAGATGGTACGTGTCATCGACGACCGCGAGATACCGATAGGCGCTCCCGTCGGGCACGGGATCCCGATCCGGACTCACAAAGTAATTGCCACATTCCGCCACCTGCAGGTTCGCGCGGCCGACGCCATCGCTCCAGCGCAGCGGAATCGCCTCCGCTTGACGGTCCCCTTGTCCGGCGTGTCTGTGCAGCCACGCGGCGTCCAGCTTCCCTTCGGGAGACGTCCCCGACACCTCCACCGACACTTCCTCGCCGGGCGAGATCAACGTTGAACTGAGGCGAATGGTCCACTTTTCCATGGCAACGGATACCGTACTACAAACGGTCCAATTATTCGTTGTTTGAGAAGATATTGATAGCTCAATGTTTCACCACGGAGACACGGAGGCCAATTCAACATTTCTCCGTGCCCCCGTGGTTCATTCGTTTTTCAAGATGGATTTGAACCGCGAATGGACGCGAATGAGGGAAAAATTAGCGTACATTTGCGTTCATTAGCGGTTCTATTTTTGGTTGCGGCTTTGCTACCCTGGGCTGGGCCTTAGGCAAAAAGGGAGCACTTCTGCCCCGCAGATCTAACACTTTTTCGTCGCGAGACCGTGGAGCGCCCGTCAGGATGAGTCGAAACGTTGATTCGCCATTTATGAACTACGTGCCATCGAAGCAATCGAAGCTGAACCTGTGGGATACCTGGGTGTATGTGACAGAGGATGATGCCATTCATCTCTTCTACCTGGCGACGCTTCCGAATGATCCCCTTGGTTACGCCGGACATGCCGTGAGCCGGGACTGGCTGCACTGGGAGGAACTGCCACGGATTCAGGTCGGCGGGGACGAGGGGGAATGGGACGCGGGACCTGTCGGTACCGGCATGGTCTTCCGCTATGACGACGGCCGCTACTACATGAGCTACACCGGAGACTTCGACGGTGATCAGCAGGCGCACCAACTTGAACCCTTGCGGACAGCATAAGGCAGAGGCAGACGGCCTGGAGTTCAAATGAGCATTCGATACTTTGTCGCCTTTTTCGGAATCCTTCTGCTTGGCTCCTACCCCGGTCGGTCGGCGGTTACGGACCTGCGCATCACGGAAGTCGATCCGCTGGGGGACTGGGTGGAAATCACCCATTTCAGCGATATGGCCTTCGTGAACGGCGCCACGCGGGGTTTCTGCAAGCGGTTCAACTACGCCAACAGTATCAATATCGGCGAGAGCTTCGGGCCCGGGAATCGAAAACCTTTAACATTTCGCTGCACGACACGCTGAGCGACGTCTGGCTCTATGTCGGCACGGCGGGATTCGGACAAGATGCCGGCGGGGAAGTGTACTTCTGCGTCTCGGCCACCGGCGGGCCCACCGGAACCTCCGGTGTCGTGTACAAGATCATACCCCTCATCGGACTCAACGATATCGACATTGCCGGCGCCGACGCGGTCCTGGAAGTGGTGCGCGACAGCTCCGTGAGCGGCGTGAGCGTGGAAGCCAGCACCGATCCGGCCGATCCCGCGTCGTGGTCCGGCAAGGCAGCCAGCGTCGTGTCCGTTCAACCCGGCGTGGATGAAGCAAGGGTCACCCGAAACGGCGGCAGCGAGAATTACCGCGTCCGCGGACCGTAGCAGCGACAAATGCCAGGTCCGTACGGATCCAGAACCCGACTCCCGGCGCTGTTGTTGGATGCTGTATAGGTCCTGTACAGGATCACCCGTGGGAAAGTTCACGGAACACACGTTGCGCCAGGTCCCGAACCGTGACATCCGGCAGCAGGGGCTGATGGCTGGTCACGTACCCATCGTAACCAATCGACCGCAACGCGGCGAAGTAGAGCTCCAAATCGATTCCCCCCGCATCGCCAATCACCAGTCGGTCGTACCGAACGGTTCCGCTGCGGGTCGGGGCCGGCAGGCTCCCCTTTTCGTTCAACCGGATGTTTTGAACGTATACGTTGAACACGCGGCCGGCCAGGGGGGCAAGATCGTCGGGGCCGTATCCCTCGCCGCACAACACCAGGTTCACCGGATCAACCAGGATTCCAAAATTGTCCCGATCGATGCGGCACACCATGTCCACGCACTGCGCAACCGTTTCGAAGGGGCTGTTGGTATGGGTCTCGTGCACCAGGCGAATACCCCGCTCGGCCGCCTCGTCGGCGCCTCGTCGAACCCAGGCGATGTCCTCCTCCGTATTCACGGTGACGCGAATCAATTCGGCCCCCACCCGGTCCGCCATCTCGACGTCCCTCGCAAACGCGCGCTGGGCCGCGTCGAGGTCAGCGCGATCCGGCTGAAAACATCCGCTCAATGCCACCATCGACGCGCGAAGTCCCCTGGTATCCAGAACCGCCCGAACCGAGCTCGCCTCCTCGTCGGTCGCATCGAAGGCCAACTGCCAGGGACGCAGCTCCAGCGCGTCGTAGCCGGTGTCCACCGCGATGTCCGCCAACGTTTCGAAGGTAACGGCCGGAGCATCGTGTATGTTTTCCAGCTCCGCGATGCGTCCTGAAATGGATCGCTTCATCGGCGGCCGCATTTCAATTTGCCTCCGCAACAATTCGCGGCCTAAACCAGTCGGCACTCGCCGTGCGATGGGGGCCGTCGGATACGAACTCCACCATGACTTCCAATCCCGCGTAGGCGGAAACATCCACGTCAAAAACCCGCCTTGCGAACGGCCGCGGGCCCGGATCCAGTCGCATCACTTCCGCGCCGTTGATTCGAATCACCCCGTCTCCGGTGGGGCCAATGGATTCGTCGCGCATGGCATAGGCACCCTGCATGCTCTTTCAACCTCCTCCCTTCAAACACGGCCGACATGGTAGACGCGGGACATTCGGCGACCCAGAAAAAAGTGAGGTGCCGAGCTCACACCAGCTCCGGGAAAATACTTTCCGCATGCCATGTAGCATGGGCGTCCCGCCGGCAGTCTGCGAACAACAAGGAGGGCCCGCGCACATTCCCGTACCCTCAGGCGCCTTTTCACAATTTCTCCCGACAGCCGGAAATTCTGGCGCATTCCAGCACAACCAGCCATGATCTTTCATATGGAGAAACAAACGATCTGGGCCCACCTCGTGCATTTGAGCATGAACATGTGGTCCGACCGGGATCGCTATTCCGAGCTGCCCTTTGACCTGGCACTGTGGAAGGACCTGAGGGAAAGGATGGCCTCCGCCGGCGTGAACATGGTGGTGCTGGACCTGGGGGACGGCGTTGTCTACGAAAGCCACCCGGAGATCGCAGTGCACAATGCGTGGACTCCCGCGCGGCTGCGCGAAGAACTCGACCGCATGCGGCAAATGGGGTTGGAACCCATTCCCAAGCTCAACTTCGCCACCAGCCACGACGCGTGGCTTGGGCCATACGCGCGATGCATCTCCACCGAAGCATATTACCGGGTGTGTTCGGACCTGATCGCGGAAACCATCGGCCTCTTCGACCAGCCCCGTTTTTTTCATCTCGGGATGGACGAGGAGGAACTGGATGCGCAACGGAACCATGACTACATCGTGATTCGACAGGGAAAGCTGTTCTGGCACGACCTCAATTTCCTTTTCGATCAGGTCGAACAGACCGGTGTACGCCCGTGGATCTGGGCGGACATGATCCGCCGGATGGACGAGAACGAATACCTGCAAAACATGTCGAAGTCTGTTTTGCAGAGCAACTGGTTTTACGATCCGGAATGGTCGAAAGAGGTCGTGAGCGTTCGAAACTACCTGACGCTCGAAGAACACGGGTTCGACCAGGTTCCGACGGGGAGCAACTGCGTCTGCCCAAGCAGTTTCCCGGACACGGTGGGGTTTTCACGAAAGCACATCATGCCCGAACGTCTGCACGGATTCATGCAAACCACATGGAAGCCGACGCTGCCCGAGTTCCGGGATGTGCACCTCGAGGCCATCGAGGTGATCCGGCGGGCAATTGGGGACACGACATAGCCCCTCCACGACCACGGCGCGGGAATCCAACCCTAGGCTACGCGACCGGGGGAGACACGAGCTGGATGGAATACAACGATGCGTTGCGCAGGAAAAACCTCAACCGGAGCCGGCCCGTGTGCGGAATCTCTTCGTAGTGTTTCCAGGTAACGGCCGCGTTGATGCTGTCACGGGTGTAGGTGTTGCAATCAGCGCGGGCGCATCCCTCAAACACCTTTTCGTTCTCGTCCGTGGCCTCCACGTCAATGTATCCGCCCTCGCCGCACGCCGCGTTGATCACCAGCTGCTTTCCGTCCGTGCGGAGGGCGCGCGTGATGACGATGCCCTCGCGCACAGGACCGACCCCAGGAAGCCAAGATTTGGCCGGTCGCGGCCCGGAGCGGCCGCGCCCGGATCCACGCTACCCGGATTGATGCCCCAGTTTTCGTACCAGCATCTGAACTCCCCCGCGTCGCCGTCGCGCAACACGGTCCAGCCGTTGACCGTGAAATACGGCACGTTCTCCCACGGACGATTCTTCTGAATCAGCGGCCCCGGCTCCTTCACGGGACTGTGAAACGTTTTCGTGACGTCCTGGATCTGCTCCAGCACCACGTTGTCGAAAAAATATTGCGGCACATGCCCGACCAGTAGTATGGTGCTATCCATGAAATTCATGGCAAAGTTCCTCCCTTTCGTCTTCTAATTCACCATCGTTCATATGCTTATTTTTGAAAGCCATTTTCCAGAATGTATGACCAAGGCCGTAGCATGATCAAGGAGAGACATCTCATGGGAAAAACATTTCACTGCCTCCTCGTCCTGGCACTGGCCGAGTTGACGATTATAGCTGCCATGTCCACTAACGCGAAAGACACCCGGCCCGAGCTGCGCGACTGGTCTCAATACCCGGTCCCGCACGGGTACCCGAAGACGCCCCGACCGCGCGACGCCGAGTTTCTGAAGATCCTGCCCCCGCTCCGGACCGTTCCGCCTTTCGACAACGCCGAGAGGGAACTGGGCATGGCTCTTTGGTGGCAGGACTATAGCGTTCACATTTTCCAGGAGCAACCGCCCGCGCCGGAATCGCTGGGTCGTGCGCCCCGGGTCCGCACGACGCCCGGCGAGGACGAGCCGCTCGTTTTCGGTCTTTGGGGCATTGACGACGTTGGCGAGGTTTCCGTTCGGGTCGAGAATGCGCCTTTCCCCATCACAATCCGCAAGGTCGAATTCAATCCGCGGAGGGTGCCGGGCGAGAATTTTGGCGATCGGGTGGAAGGCGGACGGATGGTCGGATTCGCCAACTATCTTCCGCTGGCGGATACCGGCAAGGTTGAGAAAGGACAAAACACGGTCTTCTGGCTGACCGTGGAGACGCCCGCAGACACAAAGCCCGGTGCGTACGAGGCAACATTGCGCGTCGGTACCGGCCGACGGCACGATGCATTGACGGAGTCCATCCGCATCGACGTCCTCGACTACGTCCTGCCCGAAAGCGACATCGCCTTTGGCATGTATTTTCGGCCCAACGTGGACAACGACGCGGACTACTTGGGCGGCCGGGACTTCCTCCCGTCCCACTTGCGGACACCGGAGTTAATGCGAATGTACTGGCAGGACTTGAAACGTCACGGGATGACGAGTGTGACCATTTACAACAACTACCACGTCAACCCGCTGTTCGACGAGGCGAATCATTCGCAACTCGCCGACGATCCGGACATTCGCTCCCTCCAGGAGATGATGGGGATGGGGCTCACGCGCGGCGACATTCCCGTCATGTTTCTGGCTCACGTTCCCATCGAAGCGGCAGGAGCCGTGGTGACGGAAGCCAAAGCACTCGGACTTCCGGAATTGCTGTTCTATGGCCCCGACGAACCGGTGGTCGGGGACGAAAACGCCCTCAACCACCTGGTGTCCCTGCAACAGCTTCGGGAGCACTTCCGCCTCATTACGGCGATCAGCGATCATCCCGCTCGTGTTCTGGGGAAATACCTGGATGTCTGGGTGGTCAGCAGCGGACGCATTGATTCCTCCATGCTCGAGCTGGCCAGGGAGTGCAACGCAGAGATCTGGACCTACGACTGCAACAACAAGGGGACCGGCAACGCGCCGAACAGCCGATTCTACGCAGGTCTGTACACCTGGGCGCTCGGCCTCCGGGGAAATTTCGTCTGGTGCTACACGGAGGGATACGACTGGGACCGGCGGCACGATGCCTTTTTCTGTCATGTCATTCCCACGGAGCAGGAGCCCGTCCCCTCCATTCAATGGGAGACCCGGCGCGAAGGCACCAAGGACTACCGGACCCTTCGCCTTCTGGAATCGCGGATCGCGGAGAATCCGGATTCGGTGAAAGCAAAGGAGGCGCAGGCATGGCTCGACGGCATTCGCTACCACGTCGACTGGTACCGCGGCCGTGGCATACCGCCGGCCATGGTTAACTGGGACAGCATCGAACTCTGGCCGGCCTGCGGAAACTTCGCGCCCGCCGAACTATCGACCGTACGCGACCGGGCGTCGGAGTACATCCTGGCGCTGAAGCCTGCGGACTTCAATCCGCAGTGAGCCTTACCCGTTCCTCCCGCAACTCGAAATCGAACAACTCGCCGCGTGGTCTGGGTCATGGTCTCGGTCGAATTCTCCACCCATCCGTCCATGCGGCCCGTCGTCGCGAAACGCAGACCCGGCGTTGTACTGTCGATTCGAAAGCAGTTGATGTGCATGTTTCGGGGGCTGGAAACCGTGAATTGTGTGTGTTTGCTGCCCGGGTAGTCGCCCAAGGCCGTCGCCCCATTCCAATCGAATTGACCGGACTGGCCTGTCTATCAAGCTGATTGAAAGCGATCCGAGTGTTTCCGGTGACATCGTGATCGATGAGTTCGAGATGTGGGTAGAGCCGAAATCATGAATTTTTCCAGGCCGTTGAAAACAGCCTGAAGAAATTCCCGCCGAGAATTTTGGATACGTCCTCATCGCCGTACCCTCTTCCAAGAAGCTCGTCGGCGAGATTGGGCATTTGGTCGGGCAGTTCGAGATTGTGAGGATGGTGATGCGGATCCGCAATCGCGACCGGCATCGGCCGGAATTTCGTTCCCTGTTGCGCGAAGAGCCATTCGAAAAACCGGTGCGGTTGATCCTGGCAGAAATCGTTCCCGATCCCCACGTGGTCAATGCCGATTCGCTCTACCAGATCGTTAATGGCATCTCCGAAATCGCTCAGCGCCGACTCATATCCTTTGCGCAGGAAAATGGGAAAAGAGACCGCCCCGACAACCCCTCCGCGCTCCGCAAGCGCCCGGAGGGCGTCATCCGTTTTGTTCCGGACAAAATCGACAAACGCGCGGGCATTGGCGTGCGTGATCGCCACCGGTACGGAGGACTGCTCGATGGCGTCCAGCGTCGTCCGGTCTCCGCAGTGGGACAGGTCGATCAGGATGCCGAGCCGGTTCATTTCGCGCACCGCGTCCACGCCGAAGTGACTGAGCCCTTCGTCGCAACGCTCGTAACAACCGTTGCCCAACAGATTCCGTTCGTTGTAGGTCAATTGGATGATGCGCACGCCCAGGGAGTGAAAGAGAGAGAGTCGCGACAGATCGTTTTCGATCGGGGAAGCGTTCTGCCAACCTAGAATAATTCCTGCCTTATTCTCTCGCTTGGCATGATGGATGTCCTCGACAGATTCAATTTTCACCAGGTTGTCGGAATAGGTCTGGAACCGGTGCTGCCACCCTGCGATGTGGTCCAGGGTTTCTGCGAATCCTTCCCATACCGCTATCGTCGCGTTGCTGGCGGTGATCCCACCGCGTTGCAGGCTTTCGTAGACCGCCGGGCTGTCCCAATTGCTGACGTTCAGCCCGTCGATGACGATGGACTTCCGGTAGACCGTTTCGGAGTGCTCGTTTTGTGGAGATGCCATTGATTCAGGCCCTACCGGGTACCAGCGGCTCCTGCCACGATTGTAGGCGCGTACCAATTGGATGGGGAGGGTCCGCTGACTACCGCGTCGACGGAGAATTCCAGCACTGCATGCCGGCCGGCGAATTCGGAAATGTCCTGGTCGAAGGATTGGAGTGGGTAGGGAATTTCGCCCGGAGGCATGCGGACTACTTCCTGTCCGTTGATTCGAACCACGGCGTCGCCGACCGTTTTCGGTCGGCCGGACATGCTCCAACGACCCTGCAGGCGAAGCATTCCCGCATCGGGCAAGCGGCCTACGATCTGTGCCGTGCCCGCGACGTGACAGGAAAAGCCGTCTCCTTCGGCATGGATATACTTTCTTTTCTGCGGCGCGATTTGCCAGGGGAGACTTACCCAGGGACCGATGAGTTCGTTGTCCAACTTTGGGAAGGCGAGCAGCACCCCCGGCATCTCTTCAGACCCAGCGATCTCAGCACGCGCGAATCGATTTTCTCGATCTACGTCAACCGGTTTGCCATCCAGGTAGACCAACACATCGTCTGGAACGAACATTTCCACTGGCCCGTTTCCAGTGAAGGTGATCTTAAAGAATGAGTTCTCACTGCCAACGTACTGAGGATAGATGCGACGGCTGTCGTTCACGTACAGTTTGAAATCAGCCGGTATTCTCGTCACGTGAAATCGATCAGCCGGCAGCGTCGCTTCGGTATCGAGGAGGTAGCTCTGTTTCGGATTCAGCGCCAGCATTTCGTTGCCGTCATAGATCAGCCAATCGCTGAGGGCGTCCACCCCGGGAATCAACTCCTGTAAAACGCCGGGTTCAGACCAGGATGTCAATCCGATGATCGACGCACCGCACCACGCCGGGTCCTCCCCCGGGCGGTACACCACCAGGCCGCGCCGGGTCGGATGCTTTTCGTAAAAGGCGGTTACCG
>Ga0310123_10000749_pt1 | contig 28547 bp, 24 predicted proteins | sample CB6_AW_1057_MG_FD_203505 | JGI IMG/M metagenome (GOLD analysis project Ga0310123, IMG submission 203505) | Marine microbial communities from Western Arctic Ocean, Canada - CB6_AW_1057 | ecosystem: Environmental > Aquatic > Marine > Oceanic | place: Canada: Western Arctic Ocean | collected... | reverse complement strand
CTGCCTGTACTGCTTCTGCCGGCCGATTACTACTGTACACGTCATCAAGGCCCGGTCTTGCAGCAGCTCGAACACCCGACGAGCGCCGATGTATCGGTAAACGATGCCTTTCGACCTCTATCGCGGTTTTTCGACCGCATCACTCGCCCAGAACAACTGCTTACAGCATTGCCGGAAGCAATGCGTGTGCTGACCGACCCGGCCGAAACCGGTGCGGTGACGATCAGCCTACCGCAGGACGTCCAATCACACGCCTATGACTATCCTTCTCACTTCTTTGAAAAACGGGCCTGGCAGATAGAACGAAGGTTGCCCGATCCGCAGCGAATTAGTGAAGCAGTCTCGCTTCTGAAGCGGGCCAGACGCCCCATGATCATTGCTGGCGGCGGTGTACTTTATTCTGAAGCCTGCGAGGAGTTGCAAAAATTCTCTGAGTCATTCGGAATTCCCGTGGGTGAAACCTTTGCCGGCAAAGGTGCGATCCAAACAGTGTCACCGATTCAACTCGGTGGTTGCGGCGTATGCGGCACCTCGGCAAGCCTTTCATTCATGCGGCAAGCCGACTTGATTCTCGCCGTGGGAACGCGATTGACCGACTTTATTACGGGGTCGCAGTCGGTGTTCGAACATCCAGATGTAAAATTCGTCAACATCAATGTATGTGGGCACGACGCAATGAAACAGGGAGCGCTACCCGTCTTGGCCGACGCTCGCGAGGCAATCAAGGCCATGCATCGAAAGGCGAAAACTGTTGGCGTGAAACGTCGCACGACGTTGGCTCGCCAGGCCGAGACCGCGATGGCCGCGTATCGCCGTAAGATTCAAAACACTGAATTTCACACGCTGAAAGGTCAACCGCTCGGGCAAGCGCACCTGCTGGGCATTCTCAACGAGCAGGCCCAGCCGGGCGATACGGTCGTCGGTGCTTCCGGCACGTTGCCGGATTTGCTGAACAAGATGTGGGACACGAACAACGGTTCTCGCTGCCTCTTGGAGTTTGGGTTTTCGTGTATGGGCTACGAGATCCCGGCCGGTATCGGTACACGAATGAATCAACGCAAGGGTGAGGTATATGTGCTGATTGGCGACGGTAGCTACTTGATGAACCCCACAGAAATCGTCACCGCGGTGCAGAATAAACTCAAGATTACCGTCGTCGTCTCCGATAACCACGGCTTTCAGTGCATCCGTCACCTCCAGAAAGCCAAGACCGGACGCAGTTTCGGCAACGAGTTGCGGCATCGCGATCGAAAGTCCAAGCGGCTCAGCGGTGACTTTGTCAAACTCGATTTGGCCAAAACCGGTGAAGGATTCGGTGCTCGTGCTTGGTATTGTAGGACGAAGCAGGAAGTCAGTGCCGCGCTAGCCGACGCTCGCAAGGAAAAGAATTGCTGCGTCATCGTTGTCGAAAATGACCTCTACCGCGGCTCGCAACCGGCGGGCTCATGGTGGGATGTCGCCCCGGCAGAAGTGAGCCAGTCACCGACGATCCGACAAATACGCTCCGAATACGAGAAAAACCGTGATCGCCGGCAGCGATTGCACTACTAAACAAATCTAAATTGAAATGATTCAGCGTGAAGACGGAAGTGGGGACTGACTCGTCACCACGGCTGCCATTGTTTTCTGAGTTAAATGCAATGGCAATGTGCCCATCCTCCTTGCCGTGACCGGCTAGAGCTAACCCGGAACGGATAGCGAATACTGTTATGACACAGGTATTGTCATCCCTGATTGGAGTCTGTCGATGAGCATCAATATCGGAAGTGCACCGGATAATTTTGGCATTTGGTTCCCGGATGACGAAAAGCAAATGCCATGGCATCAGTTCATGGATCAGATCGCCGAGGCGGGATATGAATGGACCGAACTTGGTCCATACGGCTACCTGCCAACTGACATCGATCAGCTCAAGCGTGAATTGGCTGATCGCGGACTTAAGCTCTGTGGAACGGCACTCGTAGGAGATCTTTCCGATCCCGAAGCCTGGGAAGAGATCGAACGTCAATTGGTCGGCTCTGGTGAGATTCTTCAGTCGCTCGGCGCGAAGTTCCTAGTCCTCATCGATGGCTTGTACACAGACCTTCACACCGGTGAGTTGCTGGGACCGGCCAGCCTTGATGATGACGCGTGGAAACGATTGGTCGACGCCACGCACAAGACAGCCGGAATCGCGAAAGAAAGATTTGACTTAACCACCGTCTTTCATCCGCACGCGGAGACGCATATCGAATACGAGGACCAAATCGAGCGTCTGCTCGAGGACACTGATCCGATGCTAGTTCGGCTCTGTCTCGACACCGGACACCATGCGTACTGTGGCGGCAATCCAATTGCGTTCATGCGGAAACACCACGACCGAGTCGATTACTTACACATCAAGAATGTCGATGGACAAATCCTTAAGCGCGTGATGGATGAGAAGATCCCCATCGCCAAGGCCACCGCCATGAACACGTTCTGCGAGTTGGAAAACGGTACTGTCGACTTCCGTGCTTTTGGGCAGTTGCTCAACAAGATCAACTTTTCGGGCTATGCGATTGTGGAACAGGATATGTATCCAGCTCCGCCGGATAAGCCGCTGCCAGCCGCCAAACGTAACCGGGAATTTTTACGAGAGATCGGCCTCGGTTAGCACGTTCGGTCTCAAAACGGCCAACGAAAGTCGCTGATGAGCTACAATCGGGCAAGCAAACAAAGCTGGTTGCAGGGAAAAGAACTGTTGGCTGACCAATTCGTACCCGCCTTAAACAAAGCCGTCACCGGTATGACATCTGAAGTAACCTAGGAAGAACATGGCCACCGCAAGAGAAAATTCGTTATCCACCTTGGCCTCAGAAGAGCTGCCGATTTATTCACTGCCACGCAGCGCAATTGGCTGGCTGACGCTCTTCGGCCCCGGGGCGATCGTTGCATCAATGACGATCGGGACCGGCGAGTTAATTTTTTCAACTCGAGGCGGTGCTTTGTTTGGATACAACATTCTATTTGTGTTCGTCATGATCTCACTACTCAAATGGGGTCTCGTGCTGGCTTCATCGCGTCACATCGTGCTGACTGGCGTGCATCCGTACCAGCGAATGTTCGACCTGCCGGGGCCACGCGGTTGGTTTCCGCTGATGTGTTTCCTGATCTTGGCTATTTGCATGCCCATTTGGGTCAGTTTCCTCAGCGCCGTCACGGGCAATCTGATGGCGTGGGTTACTGGAACGAGCGGAAATCTAGAAGGTGGCATTGATTATCTGTGGGGCGCGGTCATCCTGGCAGCCGCGTTGGTTCTCACCGGTACCGGTGGTTATTCTCAATTGGAACGGATTCAGAAAGCGATTGTCGCCGCGCTGATTTTTTGTGCCGGGGTGACTTTGATTATCTATCAACCGGATTGGATGGCATTGCTGAAAGGCGCTTTCATACCACACCTTTTTGCGTACCCCACCTGGTTGAACGAGGCTTATCCGAGAATTGCTGATCAGTCAGTCTGGGTCGAAACCACCCGGTACGTGGGTGTCATCGGTGGCGGCGCCTTCGACTATCTGGTTTATACTTCTTTTCTACGCGAGAAAGCATGGGGCGCCTCGGCCGCCGGTCCAATCTCCAACGAGCAACTTGCCGTCATCGCCTCTGATCCGGCGCATCCCGTGCGGAAATGGCTGCGAGCACCGTTCATCGACTGTTCGATTAGCTTCGTTTTGATTGTCGCTTTCAGTGCCGTATTTGTCGCTTGCGGATCAATGTTTCTAGGACCAGCACACAAAGTTCCAGACGAAAAAAACTTTCTCGATCTGCAAGCGCAATTCATGACGCGAATTCATCCCTGGTTGCTGCCACTTTATGTAACGGGAGCCTTCCTGACGATGTTTGGAACCGTTTACGCCTCACTGGAAGTCGCCTACACGATTACTAGCGAAATGGCGCGCGCCGCCAGCCGCGAATTCGTCGAGAGGCATGAACAACGAATCAGGAAAATCACGATCGGCTGGTGCGGGATCGGTGGGTTTGTGATCCTGTTTTGGTTGTTCGTCTATCTGCTTGCTGGCGGAGAGAACAAACCACGACTACTGTTGGCAATTTTGACTCCTGCAAATCTTTTTACCGGAGTTCTAATGTGTGGAGTGTTCTGCTTCTTAAACTTATGGATGGACAAGAAGTATCTTCCACGGCCTCTGCGAATGCCGGTTTGGCTTATGCTGCTGAACCTCGTCTCCTTTTTTGTTTTCCTTGTCCTAGGCGTAAAAGGCTACTGGGAGCACGAAAGCCGCGAGTACGCACTGTGGAGTCTGCCGGTAATGTTGGGTATCGGAGTCGTTGGTGCCGCACTGGCAAATTTCATATTGACACGTCCAAAAACGACTGGCAGACGTTAGCTACGAAACAGTTGTCACAGTGATTGGACCGCGAGGCATTCTGTACCAAAGGAAACTCCAAAGATGGTGGTGAAAGAGAAACTAGCACTTTTCGGTGGTCGACCTGCCATGCCGGACGGTATAGAGCGGACGCGCTGGCCGCGATTTAGTGACCAGGAATTCGAGGAACTATGTCGTGTATTACGAGAGGAACAGTTAGGAGGCTCCGATGCACCGCAAATTGAGAGTCTGGAACGGGAGTGGTCGCAGCGGACCGGTGTCGAACATTGCTGCGCAGTCGGTGCCGGCACAGATGCTCTGCATATGGGACTATGGGCGGCAGGTGTTGGCCAGGGCGACGAGGTCCTTGTGCCCGCGTACACCTTTGTTTCAAGCGCCCTTGTTGTCTTACTGCAAGGGGCTGTGCCGGTATTTGTTGATGTGCAGCCAGAATCCTACAACATCGATCCAGCTCAGATTGAAAAACATATCACTCCCCGCACGAAAGCAATCATCCCTGTCCACCTCCACGGGCTTCCTGCGGATATGGACGAGATCAACGCAATCTCGCACCGACACAATATCGCGGTAATTGAGGATGCTTGCCATGCGCCCGGCGCAGTTTATCGCGACAGACCCGTCGGCAGTCTTGGCGATGCAGCCGCGTTCAGCATCAACATGATGAAGAATTTATCTGCTGGTGAAGCAGGAATTTTCAGCACCCGCCATCGTCATTTCTTGGAACGCACGGACGGACTCTCGCTGCGTGTCATGTTTCGTCAGCCGCGTGAAGAACGCAAGTACCCCTTGGCAACGTTGGGCCACAACTACCGGTGCAGCGTCATCTCCGCGACATTGGCCAGGGGCCAGTTGGCAAAGCTTGACGAATTGAACGGTACGAGAAGATCTTTATGCGAACGGCTCACCACACAGCTTGACGAAATCCCAGGTGTGATCACGCCACGAGTGCCCTCCGACCGAAACCACGTGTACCACCTGTATCGCGTACGGTTCGATCCGAAGGAAGCCAGCCTCGATGTCACACCCTCGGAATTCCGATCCAAAGTAGTCGCTGCGCTCGGTGCCGAAGGTGTTCTCTGCCGTCCATGGATGAACTGGTCCATTCCATCACTGCCTATTTTCGCGCGGCCCGAAGAATTCGAATCCAGGCATCCTTGGCGCCGCCCGTGGCCAGTTGATCATGTCTACAATCCGCAAGACTTTCCTGAGTCGATCAAGATTGTGAATGAGACTTCTCTGATCATGGAAGCGCCAACCGCGGTGAGTATACAGATTATTGACTACATGGCCGCTGGATTTCGTAAAGTGTTTTCGCAGCTGGACAAAGTGATGAACGTGGTGTTGCCGCCCGAATTGATCGATGGAGGCGCAGCGCACCTCGACGAGATACGCAGGCTACTGGTATCTATACCACAATCGCAAGACCAATAGGTATTGCAATACACCATGGCCGAAACTCTGCGAGTTGGGATCATTGGCACCGGTCGGGCCGGCCAGTGCCACGCCGCAGCGTTTTCACGTCTCCCGGGCGTCGCAGTAACAGCACTCTGGAATCGGACTCGCTCTCGAGCGGAAAAACTCGCAACGACGCTCAACCAGCCGTGTGTTCAAGTCTACGAGGACTGGCACAACCTGATAGAGCAAAGCCAAGTCGACATCGTTAGCATCGCAACACATCCGACCGTACGGCAAGAGCCCTTTGCCAAAGCCCTGGCACAGCAGCGACATGTACTTGTCGAAAAGCCATTGTCACTAAGCTTACCCGAGGCACAAGCCATGGCATCTCTAGCCCGGCAGGCCAAAACCGTGACCGCAATCAGCTTCAACTGGCGCTATTCGCCAGGCTGCCTGACTACTAAGCGGGCTATACAGGATGGCCAAATTGGACGGCTACTGAACCTCCGCACCGAGTGGCGAATCAAATATGACCCACGGTCGAGTACGACAGGTCCTTGGTCCGAGATGGGTGGATCGCTTCGAGAAGCGGGCAGTCACGAATTCGATCGAGTGCGTTTTCTCACCGGTTGGCAGTTTGAGCGCATTGTTTGCTCTTTGAAGTTGTGTCCTGAAAGACAAGCCCGTTCACTATCCGCCAATTCGATCCCCTCTGATATTGCCGCTTCGGTGATGGCAGATATGTCTGATCAGAATTTGGCAGTGGTTGGCTTGGCCATAACTCCAGGAGAACCCGAGCGTCGAATAACGATCTGCGGTGAAGAAGGCACACTAATCTTTGGAAACGAATGGGTGACTCTCCAACCGGGTGAAGACAGAAGCAAAATTGTGATGCTCGGAAACGAAGTGCACGTTTTTAGGCAGCGTGGCGACGATGCCGATTCGGTAATGTTAGAACCTGCAGAGTCGGATCGGCAGCCGCCCACGATCCTGTCAGGACAGCATACCTGGAATCGACTGATTGCTGACTTTGTAACGGCCGTCCGGCACGGTGACCTGCTGCATCAACGCGTCCCCCAACTGGCGCATATCTCTGATGGTCTTGCTGCGCAGGCGGTCATCAATGCTTGCGAATTATCTCACGCTGAGCGTCGTTGGGTGGACGTGTAGCGAACTCATTTTTTTTCGGTACTTGCGTGATTATGGATCACAAAGTGCATGCGATGCTCTTGCTCATGTTCCTTCTGATGCCGAGTCAGCGCACACCGCACAACGAATTGCACCAGCAACACTAAGCCGTTACCATAAGCCACCATGATAAAAAATCAAACACTCACGAGTATTACAGATGAGCAAAGGGAGCAATGGGAACGTGATGGCTATTTGGTCCTTCCCAATGCACTGGCGAAGGACGAGTTACAAGCACTCCGCGATGAAGTCGATCGGCTGGACCAGGTATCTCAGCAACTGGGACGTGACCCAAACGCACCGTTGGACGTCAACAATATCATTGACGCGCCGGCCGAAGGCCTGTTCAATGTGCGGCCAGACAGCCAAAAAATCCTCGACTCCAATCCCAATGAAGTGTTCCTAAATCTGATCGATCATCCAGCGCACTTGGGAATGGTCTGCGAGTTGATGGGCGCAGCCATACACTTGGCCTGGTCTCATTTAATGATTCGGCCTCCCAGTCCGACGCCGGCCAACCGCTGGCATCAGGATGGACCCAAGCCCTATTTGTTTCCGAACGTAGACGGCATCATGCCCTGTCAATGGATCCGTGTCGGCTGGTATCTAACGGATATAGATCAGTCCGACATGGGCAACCTGTGCATCATCCCCGGCAGTCACCGCACCGGGTTTCCTAAATTAAAAAAGGACTTGAACCACGCCCTGAAGATCACGTCGTTTGATCAGTTCAGGGAAGTGGAAAAGCTAGACGACGATGTGCCCGGCGCAATGCAGCTCAAGGTCAAGGCTGGCGATGCGATTTTGCTGCACAACGCCCTATATCACTGTGTTGTACGTAACACCTCGAACGTTTTTCGCAAGAATATTTATTATGTGTACACACCAATTTGGCAACGGCTGGGTGATCGCGACGCCGGCTCACCACAACTCATCGCGAGGTGCGATCCGGTGCGCCGACAATTGCTGGGTGCGTTAAGTGGTCCAAACACCAATGGCGGTATCCATCCGTTCGACGAAGGCGTGCCTCTGGTGCACTTGTTTGAGGGCAAGGGATTCGCGGAAACCTGGCACCAACTCGACGAAGACTACGTCCGCCAGACACAGGCGTAGCACCAAACGCGAAAAGGTTCGCGGCTTTATGGTTTGACCGCAGTTTAGTCGATGTCACTGCGTTGAACGTGCTTACTAGTTAGTCGGCTGCAGACGAGAATTCTCCAGTTAACATTCATACGACGAATCCGGAAGATACGATATCCACTCATGAAAGTCGCATTAGTTTACCGAGAAACGCCTATCCCCGAATTTGTCCTGCCACAGTTTGCCGAGCACGGCATCGAATTGGTCGACAAGATTTGTGAAACGGGCGACCATGTGCTGCAGTTGGCTGCCGACGCCGACATCGTTTGGGTCAAGGGTGGCGTAAGTGTGCTCAACAAGGAAGTGCTTCGACAACTGCCAAAGTGCCAGGCGATCCTGCGCACGGGGGCCGGCACCGACAATGTGCCGGTGGCTGAGGCGACCAAGCTCGGAATCGTAGTTGGCAATACGCCCGAGGCGGTCATGAGGCCGGTCGCCGAGCACACAATCGGATTGCTCCTAGCTGTAGCACGCACGATTTCAATCCAGGATCGCCTTGTCCACCAGGGACATTGGGATCAGTACGGATGCGCCGCCTTGAACGTTTGCCCGCTACTAGAGGATGCGACACTGGGTCTGATCGGCTTCGGACGCATCGCCCAACAAGTCGCAAGAAAATTAAGCGGATTCGAGATGGAAATCCTCGCAGCGGATCCGGTCGTCGATGCCGCAACTATGCAAGCGCTCGGCGTCGAGTCGGAAAATATGGACGACTTACTTAAGCGCAGTGATTACGTCTCCGTACACACTCCACTGATGGCAGAGACACATCACTTGATCAGTGAGCGTGAATTACGCCTCATGAAGCCGTGCGCCGTACTCATCAATACCTCGCGCGGCCCCGTGGTCGACGAGGCGGCATTAATCCGTGCCTTGCAGGATGGCTGGATTGCCGGGGCCGGCGTGGATGTGCTCGAGATGGAACCGCCCACCCCGGACAACCCACTGCGGATGATGGACAACGTCGTAATTACTCCACACATGTCCAGTTTCCATCCCAACTGCTGGAACGAGTTCTGGCTCCACTCCGTGCGCACAATCATCGAAATGGCCAAGGGTAATGCGCCGCTATGGCAAGTCAACCCGCAAGTTAGGCCGCGCTGGCTTGCCCCAACGTAATTTTGACTCCTGGCCGTCTAAAGCTGACATTCGTTGTTGCAAAGAGTAGAATTCAACTGGCAATGCGTGCGTCAATTTGTGATAGTCTCAACGATGCACTCCAAGCTATGAAACGAATTTCCGAGTACAATGCTCGTGCTGAGCCAAGACAAGAATGAAGCAGTTCATTGTTGATCAACGATCGTCACCCCCTGCCAATCTGCGATGCCGCCAGTGATTCCAGAAACGCATATTGCAGGTAAATGTAATCGCCCGGGTTGGATGCACAGAATACCGTCTACATCATCCGCAATCTACGGTACCTGATTGGTTATCGAAACTTATAATTCGAGCGGCTTTATGTTTCATGCAAAGGTCTTATGGGCTGTCCAAATTCTGGTCTGTTGCTTCGCGCAATCGATGAAGGACAACATCGACAATCGAAGAATGTAACCCCAAAGGTGGACAAAGGATGAATGAGGCGTCGGCGAATTCGTCCGAGAGTTCTTGGCAGTGCTGCTGCAAGTCTTGAGTTACATGTATGCCGGCGGAAAGGAAGTACGGTAGCAAGAGCACCCGGCAGGCTCCCTGAATGATGCAGTTGCGGGCGCCTTGCCGGATCGTAGGCGCGACCAATTCCAGATAGGAAATTTCGACGATGTCGTACGCGTTTCGAGCGCGTATCATCCGAGCCACTTCCGCCAAGTCCTCGTTCGCGGCTTGTTGTCGGCTACCGTGTGCAATCAGCAACACGGCGGTGATCGCGGATTTCTGTTGCATGTCGGACGTCGATCTCAAACACACGATTGACCGTGGGAATTGTTGCAGCGTACACTCGATAAGACTAGAGGTTTTTTTTGTCCACATCATGCGCCATAGAAATACACTGTGCAACCACACGGGTTTCTAGCTCATGAATACCGTGATTCCATTGTGACACGTCAGTCAGTGTGACCGATCGATTGTCTGTTCGTTGAGAAAAACGGAGAGCCAACACGTCGATGAAATTTGAGCACATAGGGTCCTATCTGATCGAAAAGAAGATTGGCGCCGGGGGCATGGGCACTGTTTACTACGGTCGTCACACCGAAACTGGACAGCCGGCCGCTGTAAAGATTCTGCTAGCATCGCTGGCTCGCGAAGAAGGATTTGTCGTGCGGTTCGCCCGAGAGATCAAGTCGTTGAAACAACTCAAGAATCCACACGTCGTCGAGTTTTACGAAAGCGGGGTTGAAGACGACAACTATTATTACGCAATGGAATATGTGGACGGCGAAACGCTGACACAACTTCTGCGTCGTGAAAAACGTTTGCCGTGGCGCAAGGTGATTACATTCTCGTCCCAAATCTGTTTGGCACTGAAGGCCGCACATGATGCAGGTATTATTCATCGCGATCTGAAACCTTCTAACTTGCTGATCGCACAGAACGGCAACGTCAAGTTGGCCGACTTTGGCATCGCACAGTTATTTACGGCCAACAAGCTGACAGCCACCGGAGGAATCATCGGTACCGCAGAATACATGTCGCCTGAACAGGCACAGGGAAAACGGGTGACCAAGCACAGCGATTTATACTCGCTAGGAACGGTCATTTACGCGATGTTGACCGGCCAGCCACCATTTAACGGAAAGACGGCTTTGGACATCCTGCAGAAACATCGATTCGGTCAATTTGATCGGCCCGGTGTGTTCGTGCCGGAAATCCCACGCTGGCTAGACGAAATTGTCTGTCAGCTCCTGGAAAAGGAGCCCGAAAACCGTTTTCACGACGCCTATGTACTTTCGAGACGGTTGAAAGAGGTAGTGAAGAAGGTCGATTTGTCGCTACAGGAAGAGACGATAGCCGCGCCCAGTGATAACAACTCGATGCCGACAGCCGTTATATCCAATGAGACTGCCGCCCCAGGCGCCGGCACGTGGATACGTGATTCGATGCGGGTGGAAACCGATCGAACTCGCCGAGAAACCGCGATCCGTACACTGTTCAACAGTACATGGGTCCTTTCGTTTTGTTTGTTGCTGTTGATCGGCGGCGGCATTGGGTGGTTTTGGACGAGTGAGACGATGACGGACCAAAATCACCGGGAGAGTATCGAACGGAAAAGCGAAGCCGAGCGATTCCTTGAACTCGCTCGGCACATGCAGCGGCTGGGGGATTCACCGCGAGCCGAGAAAATTCTGACGTCACTCAGTTTCTTGTTAGAGGACGGTTCTCAACATGACAAACTGTATGCTCTGACGCAAAAGCGGCTGGCTCGTTTGCAGTCCCAACGGCTAAAGCATCCCAACAGATACGCAATGTTGAATTCGGCAATGGATCGAGCAGACGAACTGCTACGGGCCAACAAACACGAAGAAGCTCGGAGAGTCTGGATGAGTGTCATCGATCTGTACAAGTCTGATTCCGGCGCTAGTAACATTGTTCGACGAGCACGAAAGTTCTTGAATGAGAAAACTGCGGTAGATCCATGAGTAGCACATTGAATCTGAAAGAGTATATCCGCGGAATTCCCGACTTTCCCAAGCCGGGAATTATGTTTCGTGATATCACGCCGCTGTTAGCCTGTTCCGAAGCATTTCGCGAGGTCATCGCACGGTTCGCCTATCATTTCCGCGAAGCAGACGTGAATTCCATCGTGTCGGCCGAGGCTCGCGGGTTCATCTTCGCGGCACCGCTGGCATTGGAACTGAACGCCCGCTTCATCCCAATTCGCAAACCTGGCAAATTGCCGTTGGACACCGAATCGTTTCACTACGAACTGGAGTATGGCATCGACACGTTAGAAATACATACCGACGCCCTATCGGTCAGTGATCGCGTCGTGTTGGTCGACGATTTGTTGGCCACAGGTGGAACGATGCAAGCTTGTATTAAACTAGTCGAGCGATCACAAGCGGAAATCATCGGATGCGCCTTCCTCATCGAACTGGATTTCTTAAACGGCCGCGAACAATTGACACCGTACGAAGTCCTCAGCTTGGTTCATTTCGACAACGAAACGTAAACAAAGCCAAGTCGAGGACCACAAATGTTGCATTCCGATCTCAATCAGCAGGAAATCGTCAATCGTTGTGAGACGACAATGGCACATGCCTGGATGGTCCGCACGTTCGTGAAGCACTGCGAGGAAGTTGACGACTTTCCAGAATTGATGGGCATCGTGCGTGCGGTCTTTGACACGGCGCGAGCACTGGAGACGAAAATAAACGATCCGCCCAGCTATGTTCAGATGCTTCGCAAAAAAATTGGAACTCTGCGTACAGCCGCAGAGGAATTTCGCAATGACGCGGCCCAAGCATCGATGCACATGAACTTTTGTCAGGCTGTTGTCTCGATGGACGCTTGCGTCGCACAGTTGCAAGCATTGCTCGACGCGGGTCTGGCGGAATCGCAAGTTAAGTCATAACAGCTGGCGCGGCGCGACTCAAAGTAAATCACGTAAATACAGGTGATGTCGACCAAGTTTTCCGCCATAATTGCCTGCACTGATCAGTTTGACTCCAGGGCATTCACTGGTGGCATGCAAACCGATTCGCATTGCCTGCTGAACGCTTTGCAGCGAGAGTCCGTCGATCACAATTTCGTAGACAGCTCCTACCCCGTCCGGAATGGCCGCTGAGGTCGATTGACGCAACGTCGGACAGTAGGCATCGTTTGTGCTGGCTTTTAACTTCTTGTATCGCGAACCGACCTTACTTCCACTACGAACAATTCCTCCGGGAAACGGCAAAACGGTGTCAGGCAGTTCACGAATTGCGTTGACAGCGGTTTCTGCAGCGGACAGCGTGACCACTTGATCGGCACCGCAAATCAAAAGGTTTCCCCCGGCCACGCCTTTGGCCGTTCCAAATCGATCCTCACACACAAACTCGCCGTCCATAACCGGAATCCGCCAGAAACGTCGAGTACCCAGTTTCTTGGAACTTTGGAATCCGTCTCCGAAATACCGTAATTGGCCTCCTATCGAAATCTGTTCGTCCTGGGAACAAACCTGGATACCGTTGTAACACGCTGTTGTGGGGCAGGTCAAAATGCACTGGCCGATTCGGTCTTGAACAGCCTTTGCCAGAGAGTCTCGGTTGAACGCGAACAATAGCACGCTGACTCCGGGGCGTCCATCGGGAGAATTCTCCGCCGTCAGACGGCATTCTACCGCCACTTCGGCATTGCAGGCGATGACGCTGGTGGCGAAACCACACAGCCCGTCAGCCGCAATGTCAGCCCAGCGTGCCGTGATGGCGGTCACGATCACCCGAGTGCCCACGATCGGAAACGCCTCGGCAAACGTGTCCGCGACGGCAACTCCGTTCACTTGCAATACTGTGGCTTCGCTCGGCAATAGTTTACTCGTTTTTTAGAGTCAAATTTTGATCACGTCTTATATTGACTAGTGTAACCGAAATGGTCTACGTCGGGAATCTGCGGTCAATGCGGATCCATTGAGGCCTTGCGAGAAAATGTCCTGTAAGACACACTTCCGTTTGCGCGCAAATCGATCCGTTTGAGAACCACAGATGTCGCACGATGGAGTACTAATCGCTCGGTGGTTGGCTGAAGCAAATTCGGCAATCGCATTCACAGGTGCGGGCATCAGCACCGAAAGTGGAATCCCTGATTTTCGGTCACCAGGCGGAGTGTGGTCCACATCACAACCAGTGTACTTCGACGAGTTCTTGAAAACTGCCGAAGCACGATTTGAATACTGGCGCCAAAAAGCCGAGTCGCACCGCGATTTCGTCAGTGCCGAACCCAACGTCGCGCATCAGGCACTGGCACGCTGGCAGTCGGCCGGTATGCTGCAAGGTGTCATTACGCAAAACATTGATGGAATACACCAAGTGGCAGGAAGCCAAAATGTCCTGGAATTACACGGCACCGCCAGGTACGTCGCCTGTCTAACCTGCGACTGGCGTTGCGAGGCCGATCCGCTGGTCAATCAGTTTGTTCAGACTCAGCTTGTCCCAGATTGTCCGAACTGCAGCGGATTGTTGAAACACGCAACCGTTTCCTTCGGCCAGACTTTGCCGGATAAGGTATTGGAACAGGCGATGCAGTGGTCACGCGAATCAGACTTCTTTTTGGCGTTAGGGTCTTCCCTGGTTGTCGAACCGGCTGCTAGCTTGCCAGTGATCGCCCAACAGCATGGTGCCCGATTGATTATCATCAATCGCGAACCCACGCCGGCTGATTCAATTGCCGATCTGGTCGTCCACTCCGAATTGGGTGAAATGATGACTCTGATCGAACAAACGTTGGAGGGACATCATCCGTGAATCGCTATCCGACCATCAGGGTAGAAAGCAAGTGAACTATTTTTCCATTGAATCGAAGGCAAGCTTAGTTCTGTAGAAAGTAGTCGCTCGGCAAGATTCTCGTCTGTCAGCAAACGATATCCTAAATAACTTGTCGTCAGTCGCGGATTGATCTCGATCAAGATAGGTGGACCTGAGGCTTTCTCCGGAATGACAAAATCAAATCCTACGTAGCCAGACAAACCAGGGATACTCCGGCAGGCGAAACGGACTGACTGTTCGATTGATCGATTCGTTCGTAAATCAAGCCCAGCAGGAATGCTCCCACCTTGATATTGAAACCGTCCGTCGTCACTCAACTGCTGCATCGACACAGGAAATACTTCAACTTTCTTCCGTTGGGCCGAAATAATGACTGCAACGGACACAGCTTCTCCTCTAACAAACGGCTGCTGAATCACGGGCAGCAAAGCGTTTGGTGATCGCAAATAAGTCCGTGCCCGGTCAAGCTCGTCGGGATTTCGAATCAAGTCGGTATTCAGCGAACCGGCACCATACCTTGGTTTGATCACCAGAGGATATGGAAAGGTTGGAACTATCGATTCTGGATCAAAGGGCAATGTTTTAATTGTCGGAATGCTGTTCGCTAGGAAATGCCGTGCAGTGGTGAGCTTGTCAGCGCAAAGTTCAATAGCTTTCAGGCTCGAACCAAGAAAACGTTGTTCCCTGGTGTAGTGCTCGCTAAAGAAAATTCTACAGCGATTCGCTAGTATGCCATCAAATTCAGGCGCGATGATAAGCGTTGCGTCACAGTCGAGAGAAAGTTCCCGAAATAATCGGTGCTCGTCGATCGGCGATGAAACCTCGATGACCGTGACTTCGTCCAAAGGAAACCGACCGAGTCGCGAGTCCCACGTCGTGACGACTTGGCAATCAAGGATACTAGCGAAATCAGCAGTGATCGCCAGCAACATCGATCGTCCTTCTTCAGCGTGAGAAATTTCCAATGCCTCTCCCGACCACGCACCGCTCGTAAGATGTTCGGAAACGAAGATCCGCACTTAGCCGCCTCCGGATGCAGATGTCGATTAGGCTGAAAGAACGACACTCGACGAGAACCTAGCTATGCTGTTTAGCGTACAGCACGGCATCGCAGCAACCGAATCACTTGTCGCCGAGCCATCGGCGAGTCTTGGACCATTGGAATCGCCAATAACTGTCGTTAAACGACCATTTGTACGGTTTACGAGAAAACCTACGAGAGCATTACAAGAAATTATGCCGTTCGCAATTTAAGTCGCTGCCGCCAACGGCAGCCTGTCAAACAGTTTGGCCTGGAAACCCAATCCAATGAACAGTAAGTCGCCGGTACAGGTCGTCTAATGACGGCTTTTTCGATAATCGACACCGACCTTGTCTACGCCAGTGGCAGAGCGTGTTTAGAAGTACAAGAAAAAGCACGCCAATCAGATCAACTTTGAGTCATGACGTGCTGACCGGTTGAAATAACTTCAGCGTGTCTTGCATGCTTCCTTTCTGGACCAGAACGACGGCCGTGTCGCCTGGCTGTAGCTGGTCATCTGCTCCTGGAACTTGAACGTAACCCTCTCGGACAATGGCTGCAATCAAGCTTTGCACCAAGATGATGTCTTTCAGTGGTGCCAAGGTAATTGGCGATTTCGGAAGAACCTCAACTTCCCAAACCTCGGCGCCTCCCGCTGAAATATCGGATCGGCTGATAACTGGACCGCGTCCCAGCATTCCTAAAATTTGTCGCGTCATTACATCGCGTGGGCTAACGGCAACATCGATGCCCAGTTTTTCCAGGACGTTGGCATAGTCGGGCCGACGAACTACGCTCAGGATGCGTTTTCCCCCCAACTCACGAGCCTCAACACCGCAGACGATGTTATCCTCGTCATCGCCCATCGCTGCGACGAATATGTCCGCCCTGCCGATTCTCGCTTCCTCCATTTCGTTTTGGCGAGTGGCATCTGCATGCAAAACGGTCGCATGGTCCAGTTTTTGCGCTAGGTACTCGCACCGCTGGCCGTTGGCTTCCAGCAGCACGACGTTAAACCGTTCTCGCCCCAAGATTTGCGCCAAATTAAAGCCAATCTCACCACCACCAGCGATGACCACATTCAAACGTGGCGGCCCCTTGTGCTCGAATAATCGCTTCACAGCGTCCAATTCTTCGCGCTGTCCAATCAGTGTGACGTGATCGCCAGCGTGCAGGACATCGTCTGCTCCGGGGATGACAGTCCGATCTTTACCGGTAATCAGGCCGATTCGGACCTCACGAGGCAGCTTCAGATCACGCAAGTGGACGCCAACTCCTTTCGCATCGTCTTCGACAGCCAGCTCCTGGACCTCGATGCCACCCCGAGCAAAATTCTCGACAGCAAACAGCCCCGGCATGCGAATGGCTTTCGCCAGTTCCAAAGCAGTCAGGTGCTCCAAACTCAACAAACGATCAATTCCGAAATGCCGCCGATAGTCAAACGTGCTGAAATCCAGATACGAGGTATTAAAAATCCGAGCGATGCTGCGAGCGGATCCCATCGACTTGGCCAGGCTGGCTCCCACTAAATTTACTTCATCAAGGTTGGTCACCGCCAAACACAAATCCGCGCTTTGCACTCCGGCCTGAAACAGCGTGATAGCATCGCATGCTGAACCACACACTGTCTGAATGTCCAACCTTTCTTCGACTTCGTCCAACGCATCGCGTGAGGAGTCGACCAGGATGACATTTTGCTGATTCTCGCACAGAACGTGCGCAATGGAGGCTCCAACTGTCCCGGCACCGAAAATAACAACGTTCATGAAATAAATGTAATTTAGATTGTCAATGTTCGCTTTCGGACGCTGCGCTACACCGACCAAAAAACGGCCGTTTTTTTTCCTTCCGCAACGTGACTAAGTTCGCAACTTTTCCCTTTAATTTATTGTTGTAAGGCCCCCCGAGCCAGAACATGTTCGCATTTCGGATTGTTCAAACAAGAATCGACGATCAGCAGGTCGTATAAGATCCGACCCCCGATGACCGTTTCTTCAATAATCCGTGGAACGTCGTCCAACGTGACACCACCGTAAACAATACCCTGCGGATAAATAGCGACGTTCGGCCCATGCTCACACTGATCCAGACAACCAGCCTTGTTCGCACGGACGAGCGGTTTTAGGTTTCGGCGTTTCACTTCCACCTTAAAAGCGTTTCGCAATGCTTCGGTGCCTTCGGCATCGCAGCAGCCCCGGCGATGTCCGGGACTGCGCTGATTACAGCAAATAAAAATGTGGTGGGTAAACGCAGGCATCAATTTTTGTGTGTTATTTGGCTGAATGATTTATGTTTAACCGCTCGTTTCGCGCGATTGTACTCGCACATGCTGTCTGTGACTAGCATCGATATTTTTACAAACAAACGGAGCTGTGCCTTGAATCTGAATCGGACGCATGTCTAATGTCAAATGTCGAACGCATGTTGCAAGTCAAGTGATTCAGGCCAATGTGGATCAAGATCTGCGGAATCCGAGACCTGACCACGGCATTAGACGTGGCTGAGCTGGCCCCAAATGCCATTGGTTTGAACTTCTATCATAAGACGCCGCGTTGTGTCTCGATCGATACAGCCGCGCGGATTGTTCATCATTTGCCGGAAGCGGTTGATCCGGTCGGGCTGTTCGTCAATCATTCAATCGACCAGATCACCGCGACGTGCCAGCAGTCCGGAATACGCACGGTTCAACTGCACGGAGACGAACCTCCACAATTACTGGCGCAACTGTCATCCGCGCGAACCGGAATTCGAATCGTGCACGCTCATCGACTGGGACTGGATGGTTTGGATCCGCTTTCCCAATATGTCGAAGAATGCGCGGCTCTGAAAGGAAAACTGGCCGCGTGCCTTATCGATGCTCGCATTGAAGGAGCGTATGGAGGAACCGGAACGACTGTACCGTGGGATCTGCTGAACCGACAGTACCGACGAATCGATTGGCCACCTTTGATTTTGGCCGGCGGACTAAACCCGGAGAACGTTGGCGATGCCATCCGCATCGCTCGGCCATGGGGCGTCGATGTCTCGAGCGGAGTGGAATCAGTCACGGCGATCAAGGACATGCGATTAGTGAAAAAATTTATCAATACCGCCCGTTGTGCGTTTGAGCAAGTGACAGCCGGTGATACTTCGTCGCTCGATTCTATCTGTGACCTTTAACCGACAACTCAGCTGTTCAAGGATTTTTGGCATCTGAGTCGTTTTTAAAAACCGTAGTTTCTTCAGTTGTTATGAGCACGGAATACAACTCGTCTCTAATTCGAGTATAAGAACTACAGCATGGCCGAAGTTCAACCATTTCGAGGATGGCGGTACGACATCGCCCAAGTCGGCAATCTATCGGATGTGATGGCTCCGCCATACGATGTCATCGATCCCGAGCAACAATTGGACCTATACCAGTCGCATCCGTGTAATGTCGTGCGGCTGATTTTGAACCGCAAGGAGCCCGGCGATAAGAACGCAGATGAACGCTACGGTCGCGCGGCCAACTTCCTGAAACACTGGCAACGCGAAGGTATTCTGATTCGGGAACGCAACGATGCATTGTATGTGTACCATCAAGAGTTCCACTGGGATGATACGTTACACGTGCGCAAGGGCTTCTTGGGACGATTGCGGCTGGAAGAATTCGGCACCGGAACCGTTTTTGCGCACGAGCAGACAATGGCAGGTCCAAAATCCGATCGGCTGGCCCTTACCAAATCGTGTAAAATGAACCTATCTGCTATTTTTGGCTTGTATCCCAATTTGGAGTCGTCCGCACAGACTGTACTGGAAGAAGCGATTATCGGTCAGACCGCACTAGAAGCGACCGATCAATTGGGTGTCGTACATCGCATGTGGCCGGTGACCAATCATGTTGTCAACAACCAAGTCCGAAATGTGTTGAAGGAGCAACCGATCTTTATCGCGGATGGACACCATCGCTACGAAACCGCAGTCGACTATCGTAATTGGTTGCGATCACAGGGTAAGCTGGCAAACGCTTCTGCGGCGGCCAATTTTGTCATGATGATGTTTGTCGAAATGAACGATCCCGGACTCGCAATCTTGCCCACACACCGGTTGGTTAGTGGACTGCCAGAGTTGACGTCGGACAAATTGAACCGGATATTATCGCCCCATTTTCAGATCGATCCGGTGGGCGAAGGCGAGGACGGGGCCCGTAAGGCATGGGAAATGATTCAACTCGACGGCAGACAGCACGTGTTTGGCTTTGGAACAGCCAAAGATAGCCGTTGGCTTCTGGCGAGATTGATCGATGCGGGGCCCATGGAAACCATCGCGGCCGATCAAAGCGACGAATGGAGAAGCCTAGGCGTCAGCTTGCTGCACAAGCTGGTGCTGGAACATTTGATCGGCGGCCAAGTCCCAGATGCCGAGCCAGTATGCCAATACGTGCATTTGATGGACGAAGTGGTCTCGGCGCAACTGGAGCGATCGTGTCAACTGGCTTGTCTCGTCGCTCCTGCCGGGATCGAGGACGTTCAGCAGGTGGCTTCTAATCTCGAAAAAATGCCTCCCAAGAGCACATTCTTCTACCCGAAATTACTGAGCGGGTTAGTCTTTCATGCACTGCAATAAAATGTTGAGAGTCAAGAATGAAGCAGCTATTGATCTCCGATCTTGTGGCAGTACGTAGTTGGCGCTTGACCCTGCTTACAAACGGACCATACCATGAGTGACTTCGACTTAATATGAACGGAGAGGTAACGGGCGGATGTCATCCGAGAAATCAATACTGCTGATTGAAGATGATCGAGAGATTTCCGCAACGATTCAGCGCGTACTGGAAGCAGCTGACTATCACGTCTTGTCAGCCCTGAATGGAATCGAAGGTCGGCGGCTTGCTGAAACTCAGAATCCGGATGTCGTCATCACCGATATGATGATGCCTCGCATGGGTGGCTTCCCGGTACTCGAGTTTCTAAAGGCGCTTCCGAAACCACCCAAAGTGATTATGATCACCGCCAACGAAGGAGGACGCCACAAAGCGTATGCCGAAATGCTGGGTGTCGACGACTACCTGCGCAAGCCATTCGCTATGGAAGCTCTGTTGGAAGCGGTCGCAAAATCTCTGGGTGACAACAAAAAAACCCCGGACAAAAAGTCTAACAAGCCGAAACGGCCGGCGAGCAAACAGTGACACCAAGGTCGTCGCAGCGAAGGGAGTCACTCGACTCCAAGATTCCGTTCGATGTTCCGCGCCTTGGATGACATCAACCATGCCTTGAGCGGATCGGACTCCTGTTCGAGCGGCCGGTCGCCGCGGCCTTCTCTGCCAACAGACGACCACTGATCGTTGATTTCATCCGTCGAGTCACGATAATCAGTTGGATTCGGCTTGAAGGAATGCCACATTGTCGAGGCAACATTCCTGGTCGATCCGATCATCGCACAGCCCGACTGTCCGACCAACATCGCCGCAACAATAACGACACCCACAGCTCGGCTCTTCATATCGAACTCCTTGCGGTTTTGGTCCCGCCAATAACGACACAAACCATGATTCAAAAATACAATGGTTCGTACAAAAAAATTCCGAATTGGAAGAATCGGGCGGGGAATCTCGCAGATTTGTCGTAATCCGTCCAGACCAAATTCCAGATCTAATAGCAATTAGGCTGGGTGATTTCACCGAAGAGGACAAACAGCACTGTCTACGGAAAAACGTTTTTTTCAGCCACGTGGTAATCGGACTGCAGAGATTCGAGTTGCTATGCCGAGGAGTCGAGATAATGGTCCACATCGAATTTTACGGAACGGTTCGCCTGAAAAGTGAATGCGACTCGATCGACGTAGAAGCAACCAGTCTTGCCGAGGCGTTCGCTCAGTTATCCAAGAAATTGCCGCAACTGAACAAGAACTGTTTCGATAATGGCCGCCTGCGAGGTGGATACCTCGCAAATCTTAATGGAACCACCTTTACAACCGATCCAGCCACAATATTGCAGTCAGGCGATTCACTGATCATCCTTTCCGCCGACGTCGGCGGCTAATTTACGTCGTGGTAACACTTTAGTCATCTGGCGAAACAACCGTAGGACGGCCTTTCCAGGCCGTTCTACTTCACCTAGCTGAAGTGTTATGTTTCGTATCGAATTAGTTCGGCTATAATCAAATAGTTTCATTCGACAGACTCGGACAGGCCGTAGTTGCTTTTTCGCCTTTGCCCCATGACTGATCTTCCACACGGATACCATCGACAATACTTGAAGATTGACCTGACGACGCGACAGGTTCAAGTTGTGCCGTTGTCGCCTGATATCTTACGCAAATTCGTCGGTGGAAGCGGATTGGGAACTTGGTTATTGCTGGAAGAAAGCAACGACGGTTTGGATCCACTCGGGCCGGACGCGCCATTGTTGTTTGTATTTAGTCCGCTGGTGGCAAGTCCGCTAACGACTTCGGCTAAGTTCGCCGTGATGGCCAAGTCGCCACTGACTCAGCGGATCAACGATTCGCTTTCGTCGTCATACTTCGCCATTGCCGGCAAGAAGACCGGCTACGATGCATTTGTGATAGTCGGAACTGCCGACGTCCCAACATGTCTTGTGATCGATTCTGAAGACGTCCGCTTTAAAGATGCATCCATGGTCTGGGGCAAATCGAGCCGCGAAGCTGCAGATTTACTGCGATCGCAGATTGGAACGCAATATCGCTTGGCCGCGATTGGTCCGGCCGGGGAAAACCTGGTCCGCTTTGCGACTGTATCGCACGACGGTCGTCACGCTGGACGCGGCGGAATCGGCGCGGTCATGGGTTCAAAAAACCTGAAAGCAGTCGCTGTGCAAGGCAATCGTTTAACCGAATTCGCGCATCCTGAGCAACTAATTGCATTTAGTAAATCGCTGTCGAAAAAGTCGTTCGGCCCGGCGACAGAGAAATATCGCGAGCTGGGGACTGCCAGCAATCTGTTGATCTTTAATCGGCTGGGGACCTTGCCAACTCGGAATTTTCAATCTGGTACATTCGAAGGCGTCGAAAACCTGGCCCCAGAGATGCTCAACGAAACCCACGAGCGTACACGCAATTCGTGCGCGGCATGCACAATTGGATGCGAACACATTTTCCACATTCGAGGTATCTCAAACGGTGTCCGCGTAGAATACGAAAACCTGTTCGCGTTGGGCCCACTGTGTGGAGTGTCTGATCCTGAAGTCGTGCTGAAGGCATCTGCCCTTTGTGACCAATTGGGCATTGACACAATTAGCGCAGGTGGGACTATCGCCTTCGCAATGGAATGCGCCGAACGAGGACTCATCGAATCGGATGAATTACGGTTTGGCAACGCTCAAGCGCTTCTCAATACTTTGACCGCAATCGGCTCCCGAACCGGTTTGGGTGAGTTGTTGTCACTCGGTACGCGAGCCGCGGCCGAGCAGATCGGACAGGGAGCAGATGAGTTCGCTCCACACGTCAAAGGCTTGGAAATTCCCGGATACGAACCGCGCGCTCTGCAAACAATGGCTTTGGGGTTCGCCGTGGGGACTCGAGGCGCCGACCACAACCGCTCCGGTGCGTATCAGGTCGATTTCTCGGACCGTGTCGACCGGATGAACGTCAACGCAACGGCCATCCAGCCAGCCATCGAGACCGAAGACGAGGCAACCTTGATGGATTCGCTGATCTTGTGCAAATTTCTGCGTGGCGTCTTCCAGGACAAAATCGCTGCAATGGCCGAGATGCTGCATCTGATCACAGGTTGGGATGTCACGGCCACGGAACTGCGGCAGACGGCTCAAAGAATCATCACAGCCAAAAAGTGGTACAATATCCGGCAGGGCTGGACGCCGGAAGAAGATACACTGCCCAAACGGTTTCTGACAGTCGAAATCCCCGACGGTGCCAGCCAGGGGGCCAAGTTGTCGGAAGACAAATTGACCGAACTGATCCGCGCTTACAATCGGTCTCGCGGATGGAGCGAAGACGGTTGGCTGTCGGAAACGCAGTTAGACGATTTGGGAATCTCCGCTGCAGCAGTTCAAAGCGACAAGCTACGAGCTAATGACGATTGATTGACCTGTCTCGCTCCACATGCCAGAATCGAACAAATGGCTGAAGAATTCATTCTGATCCCAGGCCGGACCAGTCGCCAGGGAACGTCGTTGAATGAAGGAAAAGATTCAGACGCCTACCAAGAGGAAATCAACACGTTACGAATGGCGACAACGGACATGAAGCGGCTGGCGATAGACAACGGCGACAACATTCGCATGTGGAACGACGTCGGCGAAGTCGTCATCCCTTGTCAGGCTGCCAAGGGAGATGAACTGCCACCCGGAATCCTGTTCATCAGCTACGGCGACAAGTCAAGCTATCTGATGGGTGGTGACACGCATGGCAGCGGTATGCCCGACAGCAAGTGTATCGATGTTTTTGTGGAAAAATTCAAGACAGATTAATCGATGAACATCGCCGAGCAAGACGTAAATCCCAAGAGCAACCAACTGACGGTCATTAAAGACGCCACGTGTACATTTTGCGGTTGCGTCTGCGACGACATGGAGTTGACAGTCGAGAACAATAGAATCACCAAAGCCAAAAACGCCTGTGTTTTGGGAAAAGCTTGGTTCTTTCATCACGGCATCCAGGACCGTCCCAACGCTACGATTGAAGGGAAGCCTGTCAGCTATGAAGAAGCCTTCGACGCAGCGGTGGAGATCCTGTTAAACGCGACATATCCGATTACATACGGGCTGTCGGATTCGACTTCTGAAGCTCAGCGAGTGGCCGTGGCAATCACTGATTGGATCGGCGGAACAATCGATACGACGACGTCCGTGTGTCACGGACCATCGGGGATTGCCTTTCAAAGCGTCGGCGAAGTCACTTGCTCATTGGGCGAGATCAAGAACCGAGCCGATTTTATCATCTTTTGGGGCGGAAATCCGGCCGAGAGTCATCCACGTCACTTTACCAAATATAGCCTGATGCCCAAGGGTGAATTCATTCCAAACGGTCGCAAAGATCGCACTGTTGTCTTGATCGATGTACGAAAAACTAAGAGCGTCAAGGCCGCTGATATCTTTCTTCAGATCAAGCCGCGGTCCGATTTCGAGTTAGCCTGGGCTTTGCGTGGCTTAGCGAAAGGCATTGATATCGATTCCTCGATCGAACAAAAGATCGGCATCTCGCTCGCGACACTCAGAGATATGATGGACCGCATGAAGGAGGCCAAGTTCGGTGTGATCCTGTTCGGAATGGGCCTGACTATGACTCGCGGCAAGCACCTGAACAGCGAAGCTGTATTGGCGCTGGCACGCGACATGAATCAATACACACGCTGGTGCGCCAAACCGATGCGCGGACACGGAAATGTCACCGGAGCCGACAATGTGGTTTCCTGGACGACCGGATTTCCCTTCGGTGTAAATCTGAATCGTGGCTATCCACGATTTAATCCGGGTGAATTCACTACGTCTGACGTTTTGGCTCGTGGCGAAGCTGACGCCGCGTTAATCATTGCCTCAGACCCCATGTCAAACTTCAGCCAACCTGCGAGAGAACATCTGAAGACGATCAAGTCGATCGTGCTGGACCCAAAACTGACGGACACGGCCAAACATGCCACTGTCGCGTTCACTACGTCGACGTACGGAATCAACACAGGCGGCACAGTCTATCGCATGGACGACGTTCCTATCCCGCTGCGTCCCGCGTTTGAATCGCCGTACAAAGGCGATTACGAAATCCTGAAAGCCATCGAAAATCGGATTCGCGGAAAACAATTGGCTAGTATGATGGATTGAGATGGCACTCTTCCGAATCAGTGGCGGTACCGTTTACGATCCTCGCAACAATATCGACGGCGAGATACGGGATCTATGGATGGACAACGGACGGATCGTTGAACGGCCGACCGATCCCAATTGCCGCGCCGATAAAACATTGGATGCCACGGGCACAGTGGTGATGCCCGGCGGGATCGACATGCACTGCCACATTGCTGGGCCAAAAGTAAACGCCGCTCGCAAAATGATGCCGGATGAAAAGCGAACGGCTCAACCGATCACGCGAACACGATTGACTCGTTCCGGCAGTGGCGGCAGCGTTCCGAGTACGTTTGCAACCGGTTACCTCTATGCCGGACTGGGCTATACGACGGCATTCGACGCCGCCATTCCGCCGTTGGCCGCGCGCCATGTCCACGAAGAACTAGAAGATACGCCCATCATCGACAAGGGCTTCTACGTCCTGATGGGCAATAATCATTATGTAATGAAACAGCTTCAAGCGAACCAGACGGAACATCTGACAACGTACGTGTCGTGGCTCTTGAACGCAACCAAAGGATTTGCCGCCAAGCTTGTCAACCCGGGCGGTGTCGAGGTCTGGAAATCCGGAGGCAAAAACGCAACCGGAATCGACGATTCTGTGGATCACTTCGACGTCTCACCTAGACAAATCATTGCGGGTGTCGCTCAGGCGGTCATGGATTTGGCACTCCCCCATCCAGTGCACATCCACTGCAACAACCTTGGTCTGCCTGGCAATTGGATGACGACATTGGAGACGATGAAAGCCTTGGAAGGACGCTCGGGGCATCTGACTCATATCCAGTTCCACAGCTACGGTGGCGATCCGGACCAACAGCACACGTTTTGTTCGAAAGTCCCCGAACTAGTCGAATACTTCAACACCCACGAGAATCTGACGGTCGACGTCGGACAGGTTATGTTCGATAAAACCACTTCGATGACAGCCGATGGACCTCTTGGATATTTCTTACACAAAGTAACCGGACGAAAATGGTTCAGCGCCGATACCGAGATGGAATCGGGTTGTGGAATCGTGCCGATCACGTACAAAGATTCCAGCATGGTCCATGCGCTACAATGGGCCATCGGTTTGGAATGGTATTTACTCGCAAAAGACCCATGGCGGATTGCTATGAGCACCGATCATCCCAACGGCGGATCTTTTCTAGCTTACCCGGAAATCATCGCTCTGCTAATGGATCGCACGCGGCGTAAAGAAGTGCTGAACCGTGTACCTGCAAGCGTCAAACAGCGCTGCACGCTGGAACAGCTGGACCGCGAATATACGCTTAACGAAATCGCCATAATCACCCGAGCCGCACCGGCGAGAATACTGGGACTGGAACACAAGGGACATTTGGGTATCGGCGCTGACGCCGACGTGACGATCTATAACCCCCATTCCGATCGGCAGAAGATGTTCGAGCTGCCGCGTTACGTCATCTGCCGCGGCGAAGTAATCGTAGATGACGGCGACATCATTAAAGACGTTACAGGCAAGTTACTGCACGTCGCACCTGCCTACGATAAAACCATAGTCCCCGACATCCAATCTTGGTTCGAGAAGTACTACACGATTCAGTTTCGCAACTATCCAGTCGACCTAAATCCACTGCACGAATATCAAGAGATTCCAACGAAATAAGTGGGCGAATAGAATGAACCTTTAGGGTGGCCGAATTTAAGAAACGTCGCGGGTGAATCGTTGAATCGATTCACTTCCGGGATGAATCGTCAATGCACTTCTGCTGTTGGTTCGTTTGAGATTTCGGCTGTTGTTCCTTCGATTCATTTCTAAGAATCTCGGAATATTTTGCGCGCATTAAGGCGGAATTGATCCGATGTTCGGAGCTTGCCAATTCCCCTTTGTCGCCTCTTTGAGAATCTCCATGCCCAGAGCCTGCTCAGCCACCAACTTCTTCAACCGAGCATTCTCCTTCTGAAGAGACTTCAACGCCTTCCAGCTGTCTACCAATTCGATTGTGAGGATTGTGTAGTTTAACGCAGTTGCGGTGAGTCGAAGATCACAAGTGGGTCATCGAGCAGGAATGTCGACTCAAGTAGGAAAACTGCATTGTCGAGGAAAAGATAATGGTAACTCAGACAAGTGCGTTTATTTCAAGAGGGTGGGCAGGCATCTGGGAACTGAAACCATGAACAACACAAAGTGGATTCCCGTCGTCGCGGCCTTGCTGATGGGTGCCGGCAGCGGGCAGCAGGCTGATACGAGATACTGCGGTGCAGCCAGTTACAATTGCTGTCCAACAAATGTCTGCACGCCCGTTTGCGCCGCCAAGAATCGCTGCAAGACCGGTTACAAAACCATACAAGAGGTCGTTTGGGACAAACAAGAGTACACATGCTACAAAACGGTTTACGACACCGTGTGCGAACAAGTGCCGGTCACATGCACCAAGAATGTCTACGAAACACGTTATCGCGACGTATGCTATAACGTCTGCAAACCAGTGTACAAGACCTGCTATCGCGAAGTCTGCAATACAGTTCGCAAGCCGGTTTACCAAACCTGTTACCGCGATGTCTGTTACACGGTTCGTAAGCCGGTTTACAGAACCTGCTATCGAGACGTGCGCTATTCGGTTTCCAAGCCGGTCTACAAAACCACCTACAAAGACGTCTGCTACACGGTTTGCAAACCGGTTTACAAGACCTGCTATCGTAATGTCTGTTCCACGACTTGGAAGACTGTGACGAAGACCTGCTACCGCGACACCTGTTACACGGTCTGCAAACCGGTCACCACCTACAAAACGGTCGAAGTCTGTGGAGGCTATTGGAAAACAATCCGAGAACATTGTCCGGGACCTATCATCGAGAAGTGCATTCAAGATCCAGATCAATCGACTTTGGATTCCTGCAGTTGCAGTAGTGCGTACAAGTCCGGCGGCTGCCGAAAAGTAAAGGTTCAGTGCCCGGGGACGACCGTTTGCCGCAAAGTGTGGTGTCCGCAGATAATTAAGAAGCGAGTTCCCTGCACGACCTACGTAACACAGGTCAAGCATTGCAAGGTGCCGTACACAGTTTGCAAGAAAATTCCTTGTGTGACGACGAAACGCGTTCCCTACACAGTTTGCTCGATGGTCCAGGAATGCCGTACCAAGAAGATTCCGGTCACGACATGCACAATGGTGCGCGAATGCCGCACCAAACGCATCCCCTACCAGGTCTGCGACTGGAAACAAGAATGCCGTACCAAGAAGGTTCCGTACACGGTCTGCACCTGGAAGCAAGAGTACATTAAAAAGAAGATTCCGTACAC
>Ga0310123_10000746_pt1 | contig 28611 bp, 21 predicted proteins | sample CB6_AW_1057_MG_FD_203505 | JGI IMG/M metagenome (GOLD analysis project Ga0310123, IMG submission 203505) | Marine microbial communities from Western Arctic Ocean, Canada - CB6_AW_1057 | ecosystem: Environmental > Aquatic > Marine > Oceanic | place: Canada: Western Arctic Ocean | collected... | reverse complement strand
GGATTCAAAGCGTGACCGACGCGCTCAGCGGCAGTCACATCGCAAATACTATTGTCGGCACTCACATGCGAGTTGATCTGCCGGAACCGCTGGCACCGGACAGCGAGTTCCGCTTTACGGTCTCCTGGAAGTACAACCTTCCGGACTCACGACTGGTCCGAGCTCGCGCCGGCTTCGAATTCTTCGAAGACGACGGCAATTACATTTATGAAATTGCGCAGTGGTTTCCGCGCCTGTGTGTCTACTGCGACACGACAGGCTGGCAGCACAAAGAGTTTCTGGGCAGAGGTGAGTTCGCTCTGGAATTTGGTGATTATGTCGTGCGAATCACCGTCCCCGATGACCATATTGTCGGGGCGACGGGAGAATTGCTGAATCCCGATGAAGTCCTGACAGAGGCACAGCGGGCGCGACTGACGGACGCAAGAACGGCAGACGCTCCGGTATTCGTCGTAACGCCGGCTGAAGCCAAAGTGAACGAAACAGAACCAGGCAAAGAGTGGCGCACATGGATCTACACTGCGAAGAATGTGCGTGACTTTGCCTTTGCCAGCTCACGCAAGTTCATCTGGGACGCGTGGGGCCACGACGTCAGTGGCAACATCGTGATGGCGATGTCGTTGTACCCGAATGAAGGAGAACCACTGTGGAGCAAATACTCCACACACGCCATTGTCCATACGCTGAATGTCTATTCAAAGTATTCCTTTCCCTATCCGTACCCCGTTGCATATTCCGTAAACGGACCGGTGTACGGGATGGAATACCCAATGATCTGCTTTAACGGTCCCCGCCCGGAAAAGGATGGCACTTACTCAGAGCGCACAAAGTACGGCCTCATATCAGTCATCATTCACGAAGTTGGGCACAATTATTTCCCCATGATTGTGAACTCGGACGAACGTCAATGGACCTGGATGGATGAGGGTATCAACACGTTCTTGCAATATCTGTCTGAAGTGGAATGGGAAGATAAATATCCGAGTCGGCGCGGGGAGCCGGAGGACATCACCATCTACATGACCAGTCAGAATCAGGTTCCCATTATGACCAATTCCGAATCGCTGCTGCAATTCGGAAACAATGCATATGGAAAGCCAGCCACTGCCCTGAATATTCTCAGAGAAAGTGTATTAGGTCGGGAGTTGTTCGACTTTGCCTTTAAGGAATACTCACAACGCTGGATGTTCAAACGCCCGAATCCGGCGGACCTGTTTCGCACAATGGAAGACGCATCAGGAATTGACCTCGACTGGTTTTGGCGCGGTTGGTTTTACACCACAGACCATGTCGACATCGCCGTCACGAACGTCCGGCGATTCAATGTCGACGACGGCAATCCTGAGACGAACAGTCAGCGGAAGAAGGAATTACGTGACGAAAAACCTCAGACCCTGTCAAACCAGCGAAACACCGATCTGCCGAAGCTCTTGGAGACATATGCCGACCTGTCGGACTTCTACAATACATTTGATGAATTGGGATTCACCGAAGAAGAACGGCAGAAGTACGCGAAGATGGTGAGTGAACTGAAACCCCGTGATAAGGAACTGTTGCAGAACACGAGCAACTTCTACCTGATCGAACTGGAGAATCTGGGCGGTCTGGTCATGCCCGTTGTGCTGCGCCTGACCCATACAGACGAGTCAACAGAAGAGATTCGACTGCCGGCGGAAATTTGGGTCAGGAATTCGAAATCGGTATCGCGGCTGGTAGTGAGTCAGAAAGAAATCGCGTCTGTGGAACTGGATCCTTATCTGGAGTCCGCCGATGTCAATATTACCAACAACAGGTTTCCGCCTGAGATCAGCAAGAGCCGATTTCAACTGTACCGGGAGAAAAAGGAGAAGAACGAAATGCAAAAAGCGGGACTGGGTGATACGGACAATCAAGCAACGCAGGAAGATCCCGACACCGATGATGCAGACGACGCGGGAGAGGAGTCATGAAAATCCTCTCGACAACCATGTTGCTGTGCTCAATCTGTACCCAAACGGCATGGGCGCATTCTGCGCACACCCAGGTAACCGAAATTGAATTTAATCCGACGTCCGGTCGGTATGAAGTAGCCATGAAGGTGGACGTCGCGGCTCTGGAAGACAGCGTGTCGATTCACACAGGTCAACGGTTTCGACTGGAGTCGTCGAAATACGTTGACATCACACTGGCCGCGTGGATTCCGGAGCGATTTCAAGTCGAATGCATAAGATCGTCCGCACGCGGAACTGTCCGGTGGATCGGACACGAACTGAAACTCCACACTGTGTGGCTGTATTTCGAATACGTGCCGTCTGCTGACAGTATCGCACGATTGCCGGAAACCACGAACACCGCAGCAGAACCCGTGAGAGCGATCGATCTGAATGACGTCACGGTGGAGAACAAGTGCCTTCTGGACGTCCGCCCGGAGATCATCCACTTCATCCAACTGCGTGACGGACAGTCTGTCCGACAGGGCCACTGCAGTCGCCGGCAACCACGTACCAGCTTTCCGCAGCAACAGCCTGTTTTCAGACCGGGTCGGGACTCATCCAGACCGGACCCATTCGCCAGATTTCCGTAAGTCGGCTGCTGCGTTGCTGTCGCCAACTCCGCAGAGGTGATTACTCAGCCTGTCGTGAGTGGACCTCAAACCCATGTTCGGGCACCAATCTTCACACAAAGCTGGTCTTCGCCCGTGAACAGCTGACATCAGGCCCGAGCCTTGAAGCATTCTCGACCCACGACGCAGTCTTTGCGGTCAACAAGGTCCTGATCCGGCCCCAGTACGTGCTGCGTCTGATTGCACCAACAGTTGAATCGGGTGCTCCCCTCCTCTTCGTACGACTGAGGGTCAGGATCACCAGTCACATAAATCGCCTTGCTGCGAAGATATATGCAGGCAGGCAGTGCCTCGATTTCCGGTTCGTCAAACGAGCGTTTGTGACCCATCGGTCCCTCCGCTTTGTTTTTTGAGGTTGGGATTGCCAATGAATCAGGCGATCTGTGTTTCATGGAACGGCAACTCAGATGGTTCCATCGGCATTGGCCGGTCCAGGCCGCCTGTTTCACAGCCAGCAGCTTTCAACACAGCGCGTTTAACAGCAATCTGAGCAAGCTGGATTTTGTATTCGTTTTGTGACAGTGGTCGCGCATCTGCCACGGCCTCGATTCCAGCCATGGCAGCAGATTCTTCCGTAATTGTCTTGCCACACAATGAATGAGCAGCGTTTACCGCAATCCATGGTTGAGGCGCGACCTGCCCCAGTACGATTTCGGCATTCTGCACGATCCCGGATATTACAGTGATGCTGACGGCTGCGGCTGCAAGTGGCTGGTCCGGCCCCTCACCATGCCGAATTTCACAGGCGGCGCTCAGTCGCTGATTTTCCTGTGCTGGAATCATTACATGGGTCACGAGTTGACCTCGTCGCAGCACATTTTCGTGCTCAGAATCCGATCCGGGTGGGCTGTAGAGATCCTCAAGGGCCATAAAATGCTCGGACTCCGGTTCCGGGCCGAGAATCCTGACCTGAGCACCTAAAGTGATCAGCGCAGGGGCCAACCGAGACGCATTCACGAATTTCGCCGATCCCCGATTACCGAGGATGGCGTGATATCGATTATCACCGTCAACGACCATGCTTCCATTCTTCGCCAGCAAACCGTGACCGTTGCGGAAGTACCAGCAGTTCGGACGACGCAACAGTTCGCCCACCAGCGTACCCTGCGACTGGAGCTGGATACTGCTGATACCCTGGATCACCTGCTTTACTGAAGGAAAATCGTCGGTGGCTCGGGAATCGAGGAACTCGTCCAGGCACACGGAGGCTCCGATTCGTACATTTCCTGCATCATCTCGCTCGACCCGCCGCAACGAACTGATCTCGCGAATGTTTACGACGCGATCGGGGGTCTCGACCATCCGCTTCATCAGGCCAACAAGGTCCGTGCCACCCGCGAGTACAGCAGTTTTTTTCTTCCTGTCAGCAAGCAGCGCGACGGCTTCGTTTTCAGTCGTTGGCTGAGCGTACTCGAAATTCTTCACGGGAGTTAGCCTTTCGCGATTCGGAGTGCGTCGAGCACACGTTTTGGTGTGAGGGGCAGAGTTGGGACACGAACGCCTGTCGCATTACATACAGCGTTTGAAATAGCTGCGCCTCCACTGATGGCCGGCGGTTCTCCCAGACCGATCACTCCTTTGACTCTTTCAGTCGCCGGTTCGTGGATATGTACAACCAGGTTTCCGGTATCGCCCAGTCGAGGCAGACGGTAGTTGTCCAGCTCGCTGTTGATGAATACACCGGTCTTCGGATCATTGATTCGCTGCTCAAACAGCGCCGCGGCAATACTCATGATCAGCGCACCATAGATCTGGCTTTCCGCCGTCTTTCGATTAATGACCAGACCCATGTCCTGAACGGCCACCATCTTGATAATTTTTACCACACCGGTATCAGTATCAACGGCTACATGAGCCATTTGGCATCCGGCGACATTGGAACTCGACAGTGGACTGTCACTGCCTCGCTTGTAATTCGAGGTAACCTCCAGCGGCTGAATACCGATCAGGCTGCACGCCTGTTTCCATGACATCGCTTTGTCGCTGTAGCCGACGACGGTGATGCTTCCATTTGACGCCTCAAGCCTTTCGACAGGAACGTCGAGTTTGTTCGCCACCAGCACAAAAATCTGAGCCAGCGCATCCTGCGCAGCACGGCGATGCGACTCGCTGACAGCCCCCACTGTCGTACTGCCGCCCGACGCACCGCTGAAAGGATGCGTGGAACTGCCGATGTTGACTTTGACCGCATCGATACCCAATCCAAGCGTTTCAGCCAGAACTATGGCACAGACAGTACGTGTACCAGTACCCAGATCCTGAGTACCACAATAGGACTCCACACCACCGTCAGGATGAATCTTCAACAGACAATTCGAGCTGTTAGCCGTGCCACCCCATTTGTGGATTCCAATACCCAGACCCTCAACCACGGCTCCGCGTTTCCGGCCACGACCATGCAGATGCCAGTGTTTGCGCCAGCCAATCAAATCGGCCGCGATTCGTAACTGTTCCGCATAGACAATGGCTTTTTCCGACGAGTCAATATTTTCAAGATTCCGCAGGAAAATGTCGAGACTGTCGGCCTTCATCTTAGCGGCCAGATCGTCGTAGGCTGTTTGCGTCAGCGCACATGCCTGCGGATGATTTGGGGCACGCCATGCCACCGACGGTTCGTTGTCAGTGATGATCCCGGTCGCTCTGCGTCGCCAGTTCTTTGGTCGAAAGACATACGGGAAGTTGCCCACGGAAATTGTTGATCCGTTGAAACCGGAAGATCCCCAGTGATGTGAATCCCAAACCTGAACCACACCGTTCTCATCCGCACCGAGCCTGACGTCGATGAATCCCGATGGTCGATTACCGCCAATCTTCAGTTCCTGATCGCGGGTCAGCAGGAATTTCACCGGTCGCCCCGTCTTCTTCGCTATTTCCGCTGCCGCAACTCCCCAGTAATCGGGCCGAAACTTGCTCCCAAATCCACCGCCGATGTAATCGCAGTGCACGTCAACTTCGTCAGCTGTGATTTTCAGTGCATCCGCAAAGCCATCATCGGTTCGTGAAACGTTTTGCGTTGACAGGTGGACTTTTAATCTGTCGCCTTCCCAATGCAGGGTCGACCCATGTGGCTCAAGACAGCAGTGCGTAATCGCATCAATACCGTAACGGCCTTCAACGACATACCGGGACTGGTCGAACAGTAATTGTAACGTCTTTTCTTCCCACTCTTCTTCATCATCTTCTTCGCCAGGTTCACCGAGAACCTCATCGAGCTCGATGCCACCACCGGCCTTTTTTGTGCGTTGTTTCGACTCAGCCGCTTCCAGGTCGTGATCAGCCACGAAGGGCTCTCCCGGCCTGTATATGACCTCAAGTTTTGACACACCTTCTGCAGCAGCGGCTTCGGTTTCAGCGGCGACTGCCATCAGCAGCGTGCCGTCCGCATGAATCTCAACCGGATCATCACCTGGCTTTGGCGCTTTGAGGTAATGCACCAGCACGACGCCGGGTACCTTTTCGGCTTCAGACATATCCACACCAACCACTGTGCAACGGGCATGCGGACAACCCAGAGCCCGCACGATCAACTGCTTTGGAAGATTGATGTCATACGTATATTTTGCCGTACCGGTCGACTTCTCATGACCATCGACACGACTCACTCGTTTGCCAATCAGACGAGCTTTGTGATTTACCGGCCAGCCGTATTGCACTTCAGCCATTTTTATTTCCTTTCACAAGAGAAATGACGGCCTGAAGAATGTTGGCATAAGTCCCGCAACGACAAATGTTCCCGTTCAATCCGGCAAGGATTTGCTCCTCCGTCGCACTCGGGTGCCTGTTCAGAAACGCTCGTACTGCCACAACGAATCCAGGCGTGCAGAATCCGCACTGCTGAGCATCATATTCAACGAACGCACGGGGCACCGCGTCATCAGCAAGACTTTCACAAGTCATGACCTCTTTGCCGACCACCGACAGTGCAAGGACCGTCGACGCTAACACTGGCCTGCTGTCAACCAGAACCGTACTGGCCCCACTGCTGCCGTCCACGCTCACCGGCTTGGCACCAGTTAAGTCAAACTGGTATCTCAGCACATCCAGTAACGTGGTGCGCGGCTCGACTTTCGCCTTCATCGACTTTCCATTCACCCTGAGCGTGATGGAAGTCTCACCACTAACCACCTGTAAACCAGGCGCCGCAGCTTCGGCTTCCGGGGATGCGGTAACTGCTGAGGCCGCGGCCGCCGCCCCGGAACTCGTCAGGAACATTCGCCGACTAACGCCTTTGGAGGATTTCTGTGACATGACGACTCCGACAGCTTCAAGCGTCTGAAAGTTGGGGGCGCAGGGCACCAAGGCTGGCCAGGTTAAAATATACAAATCGCCCGGCGAGTTCAAACGAACCGTCTCACGCCCGAAAGCGACTTGCACTGCGGGCGAAGTACTGCCAAACAGTAAACCACTCAATAGAGGTCCGCAATCCTTGAAACCCCGAACTGCTGACTGGACGATCGCACCGGCCTGTGTCAGTGCAGTTCTCTTGTATGACTGGATTGAGTTCAAACCGTTCCGGTTTGCGATCACTCCACGTTACGTTTGACCAGCTGCATTCGCAACTGATTGGTGGCCTGGCAGCAGGCACAGGGACCCGCTTCGTACATAACGATCGCACAAACATCGCACCAGTAATCGAGTTCGTACCGCAGCCCTTCTTTTATCTGATAGATGCGTACTATCTGAATCACTGGCTGTTTTTCATAACGACGTGCAAGGATCTCCATGTCCATGCCGCGCAGTCGCCCGTCCTTACGAAACGCTCGTCCGCGGAGATTTTCGACGATCGGCAGGACCTCGCCGCATTCCGTGAGGATTGCCAGTGTGTTCTCCGCCGCTTCTGCCACCATTGAAATGCCGAACTGACTCTGAAGCGCCTCTGCCAGCCAAACAACCTGCCCTCGAATGACCTCGTTTCGGTATTCGGACTTGGTACCGGACTCCGGTTCCGTCTCGGTTGTCTGCGGTTTTTGTACAGTCAAGACCTGACGTTCTGTTGCCGGAATCTCATTCACCGTCGACTGACTTCTTCGTGTGATTTGAACGTACACGAACAAACAAAGGAAAACACTGACGCATACGCCTATCGCCGGTACCAGACGAGACGACTGACTATGGGTAGCGGCAGCGTTATTCCGCAGCATGACCGACCACGACCAGATCAACAGGGATTTGTGTCGTTTTGTCGCCGGCGACTCCTTTGACCACCGTATGCAGGACCCACCAGTCGTTCGATTCGTCGTGATGGACCGCCGGCTCCGAACCCTGGGTGGCCGCCTGAAGACACAACGTGGCGGGGTGTGTCGAGCCGGCTGCTTCAGCACTGCGCCTGTGAAGGTCGGATGCGTTCCACTGTATCTCAGGGCCGTCCTGCTCTGCATCGACAAGCACCAGGAAATCGCGTGTCGGTGAAGTGCCTTCATGATTGCCGTCGACTGGCTGTAATCCAAACCTCAGCGTGTACCAGCCCCGTCTCACCGATTGGTCCCGGAAGTCTTTGCCTCTTCTGGTGAAATGCAGCAATCCAATCAATTGTCCCTGTGAAAACGGATAAAGTCGTTCGACAGTCGACTCAAAGCCGGTCTCGACCGACCACTGTTTACAGAACCATATCTCGCACACGGTGCGTTTTGCTCCTCGCCTGACGCGAATACCCTGGTCTGAAAATTCCCCGATCAACTCTGCGGAAAGCTTTCGCGCTTCCGGAGCTGCATCGATCAATTCGACTCGGTAATCCTGGCTGCGTGCCGGCGACAAGGTGACCGCCAGAACAAATGCAGCGGGAATCAAACGCATATTCAGCACCAACATTGAACGTCCTCAGTTTTCTGAACGGGAGTGGCCGGTGAACACTCAAGTGGACACGCTGAACGAAGCGTACGATGCCGACAGCAGCTTCGTTGAACCCTGGACCGGAAACAGAAATCGTCAGAGATTTTCAGCCAGCTGCAGATCAGCCATATTGACTTCGAAAGTACCCAGGTAAGCGGTTCGACTATCCGGGATGGACCATCGGGTTCCCAGTTGTCGTGCCGATACCTCTCCTTCAATCGTGACACCCGGCACGCAGCCCTTCAAATTTGTGAGCGGAGGATAGTAGGCAGATTCATTCGAGCAGATACAGTCATCCTTTCTCGCTTTCCGCATTTCCAGTCGGGCGAATCCGCCCACTTCGACAGTTGCCGTCAATTGATCGACATCGAATTCTAAATTGATATGCGCCCGGTGATCCCCCACGATTTGGTCGTCGGTCAAACCTGTTTGCAAAACGACAAAATTCCTGAGTGCAGTGGCTTTCGGCACATCGGCACTGGAATCGATGATGACGACGGCCTTTTTTGATGCGGCATCGTTAAGTCCCTTGAAACCAAGTGTGTGGGACGTCTTGACGACGACGGCAACGGATTGACCGGCAAGATCAACTCCCTCAAACCTGCCATCGTCGATGCGCCAGGTCATGATGGCGTTTTTTCCCGCCGAACCCACTTCTCCATTGGCAAAACAGGGACCGGTGTAAACCTGACATGTCCGCGCTTCGACATAAGTGCCGGTTATGCGGTCCGCCCCTGACAGCGGTGAGGCGACCACCGTCAATACAGTTGAGCACAGCATCAGGGCTCGCATGTGAATTCTCCTGTTAATAATGAGCAGTTTTCCAGAATTTTGGTAGTTAAGTAAGGGCTGTCAGTGAGGCTGCAGTAACAGCGCTGCTTCTCTGGTCGACCGACCGGACTTCAAGAAGACCGGTCAGATTCTTTCCGGCAGCATTGTGATAACAGCTTTATTCTAGATTCGTACCGTCTCCTGAGTCCATCGCTGTCCGACAAAGTACGGGAGCGAGTAACAAAGCCGTCTTTGACCTTGACAGCGATAAAGAACCGACCTGAACCGATCGCGGCAGATATCCCATGGACCGTGTGGAACCACCAATTATGAGTGACAAACGACGGTCAGCCTGCCAGGATAGTTGCAACTTGGAGGAAAATACGGGTGATCAATTTTGAATATGCAGCTCCCACAGAATTGGATGATGCCGTCAAACAACTCGCTGCCGCGGGTGATCGTGCCAGTGTACTGGCTGGCGGCACCGACATCATTGTGCAATTGCGAGAGGGTCTCCGCAGCGCGGAACTGGTCGTCGACATCAAGAAAATCCCGGAGCTGATGCTGCTTGAGTATTCCAGCGAAAATGGCCTGCACCTCGGAGCGAGTGTGCCCTGCTGGCGAATTTATGACGATGCAGTAATCGCTGACGCCTGCCCCGCACTGGCCGACGCTGCCCGAATTATCGGAGGCTGGCAAATTCAGAGCCGCGCCAGCGTCGGCGGTAATTTGTGCAATTCGTCTCCCGCCGCCGATTCGATTCCGCCGCTCATCGCTCACAGTGCGATGTGTCACATTGCCGGTCCGATTGGACGCCGGACTGTTCCCGTCGAACAGTTTTGTACGGCCCCGGGACGAAACGTCCTGGAACCCGGTGAATTGCTGGTTGCCCTAACGCTGCCCTCGCAGCGTTCCGGCAGCGGATCGGCATATGAACGGTTCATTCCTCGCAACGAAATGGACATTGCGGTTGCCGGAGCAGCCTCGTGGGTGCAGCTTGATGAAAATGGACAACAGATTGAACAGGCTCGGATTGCCCTGTCTGCAGTCGCAGCGACGCCCGTATTTGCAGCGGAAGCATCGGACTGGTTGGCTGGTCAAATGGCCAGCGAAGACGTATTCACCAAAGCGGGTGAAATGGCCAGGGATGTCGCCTCGCCTATTGATGACATGCGCGGCCCCGCTGAGTATCGTACTCACCTGGTGGGAGTGCTCACAAAACGCACACTGGCGAAAGCGTGTGAACGGGCCCGCAGATAAAAGTTTTTGTACCACACAACCGGCGAATCCACCTCATGAGTCGCCGGAAACCAGCACGCGTCTTTTGGCGATCAGCATGAGCTAACGCCAGGTGGCTGTTGAAGTGCTGAACAATGATGAAATCCAGGGAGCATACCGCCAAAGTGAAAACACATGTAACGACAACAATTAATGGCGAAGTGATCGAGTTTCTGTGCCTGCCCCGGCAGAGTCTGCTGGAAATCCTGCGTGATGAGCTCTCACTTACCGGCTGCAAAGAAGGCTGTAACAACGGAAACTGTGGTGCCTGCACGGTGATGCTGAACGGATTGCCGGTCGACAGCTGCCTGGTGCTGGCTGTGGAAGCCGAAGGTGCGACCATTGAAACAGTTGAAGGAATCGCTCAGCAGGGACAGTTGCATCCCGTTCAGCAGTGTTTTCTGGAAGGGGCCGCACTACAGTGCGGTGTCTGCACACCAGGCTTCATTGTGACCGCGAAAGCTTTGCTGGACCGGAATCCACAGCCCACCGAGAAAGAAATTCGCTTTGACCTCGCAGGTAATCTCTGTCGATGTACGGGATACGACAAAATTGTCCGTGCTGTACAGAGCGTCGCGGAATCCCAGCAGTCGTCTTAGAAACCTGCATTTGTGTGACCAGCGGGACCGGGACGGTCCGTTTCCCTGTAGTCGTCCGAACAAACCGTTAAAGACGGAGGAGAAAGTGTCGTGAGTACCGAAGTTGCCTCCGATAAAACACAGACCACTGAGAATCCCGTCAGATATAAGGTCATTGGCACACGTCCGGTGCGCCATGACGGTGCCGACAAAGTAACCGGGAAGGCGATCTACACGGACGATATGCAGCTGCCCAACATGGCGTTCGGCGCATTTGTGCGCAGCCCGCATGCACACGCGCGCATCGTATCGATCGATACCACTGAAGCCGAACAAATGCCTGGCGTGCTGGCCACGTGTACCTCTGCGGATCTTCCCGATCCATGGGACAAGGTGGAGGATCTCGGTGAGGGCTGCGTGAATTATGCGCATTTGTCCGGAAACGTGCTGGCTCGCAGAAAAGCACTGTACAAAGGGCATGCGATCGCCGCCGTCGTCGCGACAGACTCACATCTGGCTGAGGAAGCAGCCCGACGAATCAAGGTCGAATACGAACCGTTGCCAGCGACAATGTGGGTGCTGGACGCCATGCGAGAAGATGCTCCGCTCCTGCACGATGATTTGATCACGCATACGCTGGGTGATAAACCGGCGCAACCGAGCAACATCGCGGATCATATTCGATTTGAAAAAGGATGTGTCGAGGAAGGGTTCGCCGCGGCGGACGTCGTGATCGAACGCGAGTTCAAAACAGCGAGTGTTCACCAGGGCTACATCGAACCACACGTTTCAATTGCAATGTGGAATGAAGATGGTCGGCTGAAAATCTGGACCGCCACGCAGGGTTCATTTGTCGTACGACAGCAAATGGCCGCACTCCTGAAAATCCCGGTTTCCCAGATCACGGTCGTGCCGTGCGAGATCGGCGGTGGTTTCGGCGGCAAGATCTCCGTCTACGAACAACCAGTCGCTGCAGTGCTGAGTCGGAAATGTGGCCGCCCGGTTAAGATTGTGATGCGGCGCGACGAGGTCTTCGAAGCAACCGGCCCAACGCCAGGGTCATTCATGCGTGTGAAACTGGGTGCGACCAAAGACGGGAAACTGGTTGCGGGCGAGGCGTGGCTGGCGTACGACGCGGGTGCGTTTCCCGGCGGAGTCATTGGTCCCGGATGCATGTGCGTGTTCAGTTGTTACGACCTGCCACATGCGAGCGTCGATGGCTTCGATGTGGTGTTGAACAAACCAAAGACTCAGGCATATCGGGCCCCCGGTTCGACGCATGTCGCATTTGCGGTCGAAACCATCATTGACGAACTGGCCGGTCAACTGGAAATAGATCCAATTGAATTCCGCCTGAACAATGCCGCTCGCGAGGGCACGAGACGAGTCGACGGACCGGTTTACCCGAGAATAGGACTTGTGGAATGCCTCGACGCAATCCGCGATAGTGATCACTGGAAGTCGACACTGACCGGACCTAATCGTGGACGCGGGATTGCCTGTGGTTTCTGGTTCAACGCCGGCCTCAAGTCCAGTGTAGCGGCCAACGTCAACGCCGACGGCACGGTCAATCTAATCGAGGGCTCTACCGACATTGGCGGCACCCGCACATCCATCGCCATGCAGCTGGCCGAGACACTGGGCATCACCGCCGAAGATGTCATTCCTCAGGTTGCCGACACCGACAGCGTTGGATTTACCGACGTCACTGGTGGCAGCCGCGTAACCTTTTCCACCGGATTGGCCGCCTACCACGCCGGGCTGGATATCCAGCGACAGATGGTGGCACGCGCCTCCCAGATCTGGGAGTGCGATCCCGACAGCATCACGGTGACCGACGGAATCTACAAGGGCAACAGCCAATCACTCTCTTTCAGGGAACTGGCCGCAAAAGTAGATTCCATAGGTGAGCCGATTGTGGGCCGCGCGGCGGTCAATCCACAGGGGTCAACCAATGCGTTCGGCGTGCATCTGGTCGACTTGGAAGTCGACCCCGACACCGGCAAGGTCACGATCCTGCGTTACACTGCCTGTCAGGACGCCGGAAAAGCGATTCACCCCTCCTACGTCGAAGGCCAGATGCAAGGGGGCGCGGTCCAGGGCATCGGCTGGGCGCTGAACGAAGAGTATTTCTATGACAGTAACGGCCACATGCGTAATGCCAGTTTTCTGGATTACCGAATGCCAACCTGCTACGACCTGCCAATGATCGAAACAATCATTGTGGAGGTCCCCAACCCGGACCATCCCTTCGGCGTCCGCGGAGTGGGTGAAGTGCCGATCGTACCACCGCCTGCGGCAATCGCGAACGGAATCTTTAACGCCGTGGGACAGAGATTGTTCGAGCTGCCGATGTCGCCGCCACTTGTTTGGAGAGCGATCAATGACCAGCAGCCTGGAGAGTAAACCGTGGCTATTGTTTTCATTCCTCCGCAGTTGCGGCAGCTGACGGGCGCTGACCAGGTGGAAGTCGGCGGCGGAACGGTTCGGGCTGTCATTGATCAGCTGGAGTTACGGCATCCCGGCGTCCGTGAACGGTTGATTGAGGAGGGTGAGCTGTCCCCCGCGCTGCAGTTGTCCGTCGGTCACGTGATGACGCGTTTGTTGTCAACAAAGATCGCATCCACGACCGAAGTCCATTTTCTGCCCGTGATTGGAGGCGGCTGATCTGTGGAGTCTTGTCGATTTTCGCGTTGACCCCAACCAGCAATTCTTTCTCGGGTTCGCCCACTTGGGTGCCGAAACGAGCATTAACCACAGCGTTCGTGACGAACCTCTGCCGGTCGGATGGGAACCCAAGAGAATATTCTGCATAATAGCCGCCCGTGCCGCGTCTCGGACGTGGAATCGCCCCGGGGCGCGGCTGTAGTTGATATTTTGTTGCAGGATTGCCGCCTTATGCCAATCACGTTCAGTCATTTCGCACAGGCGCTGGAAGTCGAAACAGCCTTTTCCGTGCTGGCCGTTGCGCGTCGGTTGCAGGGGTCCGGAAAAGATGTCGTCGAACTGGAAATTGGAGACAGTCCGTTTCCGACCACCGCCCAAGCCGCCCAGGCGGGCGTGGCGGCAATCGCCGAACAGCAAACGAAGTACGGTCCGTCACTTGGCCTCCCAGAGTTTCGCCAGGCGGCAGCCGACTTTGTCCAGCGCGAGTTCGATATCCCGGCGTCAGCCGAGAATGTTGCTGCCGGCCCGGGAGCGAAAATCTTTGAACAATTCTTCTGCGAAGCCTTCCTCAATCCGGGTGACGGAGTGCTCATCTTCAACCCCTGGTTTCCCACCTACGGACCGAATATTGAGCGGCGAGCGGCGCGAGCCGTATATCGTCCGTTGCGGCAGGTCGATAATTTTCGGCCTCGAATCAGTGATGTTGAAGACTTCCTGAATACTGATGAAGCTCCGCGAGCAATCTTCCTCAATTCGCCCCACAATCCAACGGGAGGCGTCACGACGTCACAGGATCTGCACGACCTGGCGGATCTTATCCGAGGGCGCGATATCATCGTATTCAGTGATGAACCTTATTGTCACATGATTTGGCAAGGTCGACATCATTCTTTGGCAGCACTGCCATCCATGCTGGATCAGTGCGTTGCGACCTACACCTTCAGCAAATCGTGGAGCATGAGCGGCTGGCGACTTGGATTTTGTGTCTCTTCGGTCGATATCACGGAAATGATCGGCCGCATGATCAACACGTCGCTGTCGTGTATTCCACCTTTTGTTCAGCACGCCGGAATTGCGGCAATGCGGAGTGACACGGAGGAACGTGACACATCCATGAATCATTTTGGCAACAAGGTTCGTTTGATTACGGACGGCCTGAACCAGCTGGACGGTTTTCACGCGCTGCCACCGGCAGCCACGTTCTATGTGTTTCCGAATGTTGCACCGGTCTGCAACCGACTGGGCATCACGAGTCACGGACTCGCAATGTATTTGCTGGAAGGTGCAGATGACGCGTTTGGGATCGCCTGTCTGGGGGGGGAATGTTTCGGCAGTGCCGGGGCGGGGTTTCTACGGTTCAGTTGTGCCGAACCCGATGACCGTCTGCGGCAGGCAATTGCCTTCATTCCGCAGGCCCTATCTCGTCAGAACCGAATTACCGCGTGGCTGGAGACTCATCCCGAGTTTCGTCAGAACGATCATTACGACGAACCGTAGCCGGGATCTGCAGGGCACCGGCGTAACGCGGCGTCGGAGACGGTAAAGCAGTCCCGTGAATTTGCTCGTATCAGGACGATTGTAAGGCCTGTTTCTGAGGCCATCCGGTCTTGTGGGACCGGAGGTGCCGAATATTGCGGCGTCCACTGCGGCAGACCGTCCATGACGGCAGCATCAGCCGATTTCGATTTGCTTTTTGCTCTGCGTTCGTTCGATGAAGACTGTGTTGCCCTGATCGGGAGGTAATTCAACTCCCTTGTGCAAACACGAGTCGCGTCGACGGATGAACAGCGCGAATCTCAAAGCGGATGGAACCGCGCCACAGGATGTGTGACTTTCCAGCGGAGAGTACGTTGATGGCGCGACGCACAGGAACATTTCTATGGTCGGCTGGAATGCTGTCAGTTGGCCTGGCAGTCGGTGGACATCTCGATTCGCTGCAACTCGCCCAGCCTGTCGAGGCAATCATCGCGGGAAATTCAGCAGTCTCATCCGGGGCTGATGTGCTGATGTTGAGCAGTGACCACATTGCTCAGATATCGGAATCAGTGATGCCGTCCACGGTCCATATCCAGGCAATCCGCAGGGAAAAGGACGGCCGTAAAGTGGAGGAAACCGGTTCCGGAGTCATCATGAGAAGCCAGTTTGTCGACGGCTATTTCGTGATCACGAACAACCACGTCATCCGTGATGCTCGGCTGGAAGACATCCGTCTGTGTTTACCGGATCAACACGAAACGAGTCCGTTACGTATCTACCGCGACGCCGCAACAGACGTCGCGGTCCTGCAGTTACGGGAATCCGGTCTGCGAAGTGCGCTCTGGGGGGATAGTCGTAACGTGCAAATTGGACACCAAGTGCTTGCCATCGGCAGTCCGTTTGGATTGAGTCGCTCCGTCACAATGGGAATTGTGAGTGGCACAGGACGCCGTGATCTATCGCTCACCGATGACGATTCAGTGACAAATCAGGATTTTCTGCAGACGGATGCAGCGATCAATCCTGGCAACAGCGGTGGTCCGTTGGTAGACATGAATGGTGCGGTGGTTGGAATCAATACGGCCATTGCGTCCAACAGCGGTGGTAACGAAGGCATCGGCTTCAGTATCCCCAGTCACCTGGCTCATCATGTGTTTGAACACCTTGTCCAGTGGGGAAGAGTCCGGCGCGGTTACCTGGGGGTAGAGCTGGACTCATCGTTTGACGATGCAACGGCGAAGCAGCTGGGGATGAACCGTGCCACCGGGGCTCACGTGACACGCGTCTACCGACAGCGACCGACTCCCGCTTCCCAAGCCGGAATTCGTCCGGGAGACGTAATCATATCGTTTGATCATGTCCATGTTGAGGATGAAGACCATTTGATCAACCTGGTCGGTCTGGCCGATATCGGACAGCCGCTGTCGCTGAAAGTGATGCGGGGTGGCCGGCCCGTGGCGGTCGACGTGACGCTGATGGATCGTGACAACTACCGATCTGCGGCAGATGCTCCGGGCACATTTATGACGCGATAAACGGGAACACGTCCCCAGCAGTCATTTTGAAGGTCCTTAGCCGCCCAGAACATCGGTTACCGCACCATTAAGCAAATTGATGTAGACCATCGCCAGTTTGAAGATGAAGTAGATGATCATCATTGCCACAATGCCCCACAACGCCCGGGATGCGAGAATGGTCATCCACTGCAGTGCCCGATGAGCTTCATCATCAAATTGGTTGCTCATGCGATGCATCGCTTCCGGCACCGTGCCACTTTCTTCGGCCGTGTCCACGAAATGCAGGAATTCTTCGGGAAACAAACGCGAAGAGCGCAGTGCTGTGCCCAGTGTTTCTCCGGATTGAATATCGTGCCAAATCTGTGGAATTGCAGCAATAAATGCACCGTTCGACGTGGCGTTCAGACTGCTGTCGAGCGATGGCCGAATTGGCATACCCGCTCCCTGAGTCAGTGAAAAGCACCAGGCGAAACGTGCGATCGCAAATTTTCGCTGGCATGTTCCCACTGCTGGAACGCGTAGCAGAATCGGATCCAGGATCTGCCGTCCGCTGAGACTTCTTGAAACTAATTTCCAGCCCACCCACAAGGCAAAAAGTGAGCCAAACGTCCCCCCGAACCACGTGATGGCTCCGAACGTTCCCTGCAGACCGAGTCCAAGGAAGTCGATCGGATCCGATCCCGGCGGAGACCCAATCAGTCCAAGGACATAGATCAGCAGCCCGATCACCATGATGGCAGCGAACAGCTGCTGCGCAGGATATGCGATTGCAGACCGGAATTCCCGCATCCGGACCACTCGAGCTTCATAATAGTCGCCCAGTACTTTAAGCACCTCGGGCAAACCTCCCGTTTGCTCACCCACATGCAGCAGATCGAGGAACAAGGGGGGGTATTGGTGCGGGAATTCCCTGAAAGACGAAGTCAGGTCATAACCGTTACTGATTCGGTCCTGCACTCGTTGCACACTGCGCATCAGACGTTGATCGGAAGATGTCTTTACAGCAGTCGGCAGAGCCTTACGAATATCAACACCAGCCTCCAGCATACGGGACAGCGCATGACAGAAAGGATACAGAGCCTTTGACGATATCCTGGGATCGCGGATCATATCCCACTCGGATTGGCTGACGAACTGGGCGGTACGCTCAAATCCATGGTTCCGGACACCCGAATCCGGCATGCCTTGATCAGACGACCAGCAGATGGTTATCAATTATCTGTGAGAGTTTCCTGAATCGTGCAGCGCAAGTCAAAATACAGGGGCCAGAGGACCAGCAAAAGTAACAAACTGCAGAATGCCCGATCCAGGGAATTGGCCGTTCGTCACGTTACAATGTCAGCCGAATGCTGCATACTACGCGGAGTCAGAACTGCAAGGTCGGCCGGGAGCTGACCTGATCAATATTTATTGAGGAAAACATGATGTCAGACGTACGAGAAGGAGCAGTCACGCTCAAAGGCAATCCTGTCAATCTTGCCGGCGCCGCTCTGAACTCTGGCGCGGTGGCTCCGGAGTTTACGCTGCAGAATCCGGGCCTGGAAGAAGTCACACTGGGGACTAGCGCCGGGAAGACGCGCATCATTGCCACGGTTCCTTCGCTCGATACACCTGTCTGCCATGAAGAAACAAAAAAGTTCAACGAACAGGCTGCCAGCCTGGACGAGGTCGAAATCCTTGTCGTCAGCATGGATCTGCCGTTTGGTCAGCAGCGATGGTGCGGTGCGGAAGGTGTTGAGTCTGTGCAGACGCTCAGTGCCCATCGTTGTACGCAGTTTGGCGAAGACTATGGCGTGCTGATCAAAGGCGGTCCACTGGATCGCTGTTTGGCGCGAGCCGTCTTTGTGGTCGGAACGGATGGATCACTCAGGCATGTGGAGTACGTGAGCGAGATTACGGAGCACCCTGATTACGATGCAGCTCTGGCAGCAGCAAAAGGTTAGCCGGCATTGGGCACGGAGCCAGACAAACGGGGACTGGCCGAGTCCGCAAGTTAGCTTGAGGCAGGTCGTTAATCAAACTCGGCATCGTGCCTGTCCCCTTTGTCTGGCAGGATGGGGTCACTGGCAAATGGGACCATGGACGGATTTGGCTTTACATCCGTCGAAGACAGAGTCCGCGTTCACGACCTGCATGCAATGATGCTCCACCTCATAGGCAACGACCACACACAGTCAACCTATCGCTGTAACGGTCGGAACCACCGAATTGCCGACGTGTACGGAAACGTTGTCAGCGGGCTTGTCCCGTGCTCGGAAAAACATCTCCTTACCAGCGTTCCCGTGCCCTTACTTTCTTTTCGGAGACGGGCACCGACACGAAACGAAGAGCGCCGTGACGGAAAGGCCTCCTCAGTGCTCACCGCCGGCGGCGGTGAGATCCAACAACGAATGACCACGCCTGTGAAACGACAATGACCTCCATTGAAGTGCTCGACCATCACGTCATTTACGACAACCATATTCCGGAGCTTCGGGCGCGGCACGGCTATTTCCCCGGTATCGAAAAACTGCCGTCCGGTGACCTGCTCGCCCTTTTTTGTCTCGCGGAAGCCATGGATGCGACGAACGCAACTACCGTTGTTTCGCGTTCACAAGATTCGGGAAGAACCTGGCGTCTGGAAGGCCCACTCCACGAGAAAGCCCCCGATCGACAATTCGACTCCGACTATCTGAAACCACTCGTGCTCAACGACGGTGAACTGATTGCCACAGGCTACCGATTCCATCGCACGGGTCCGGAACAGACGCTCGCGAACGTCGAGACCGACGGAATTCGTGACGGTGATAACATCATCGCCTTCTCGGCTGACGAAGGTCACACGTGGTCAACTCCAAAGGTCATCTCTCGCAGTCGCCCCGAACTGGTGGAGGCCTCCGGTCCTTGTATTCAATTGCGCAGCGGCGTCATTCTTTTAGGAGGCTCACTCTTCCCGATGTGGGATGGGTCACATCCGTCCGGTTTCATTGGTGTTCTTTTCCGAAGCGACGATCAGGGCAGAACCTGGGACGACGGAACCCACTTCTTTGAGGATCCTCAGCAGCGCTTCATGCCTTCCGAACCGCGATTTTGTGAAATGCAGGACAATCGCGTTGTTTCCCTGGTCTGGACAACCGACCATGCCGCCGGCATGAATCTGTCCAACCATATGACCGTGTCGGATGACGGAGGCAAGACCTGGACGGCGCCCATTGATACCGGCATCCAGGCCCAAGCCTCGAATCTCCTGTATCTTGGCAACGACCTTTTGCTGACGATCCACTCACACCGCGAGGGCAGTCCGGAAGACATTGGACTGACGGTACGAACCGTCGATCTCTCCGGGAATAGTTGGACGACAGTTTCGGAGTGCACAATCTGGCAGGGTGTTCCTCCATCGCAGGTCGCCAATTATTCAGGAATGGCAATGAGTCTGAAATTCGGTCAGCCATCATTCCTGCGTCTTGACAATGGCGAAATCCTGGCAACGCACTGGGCGGTCCAAGAAGGCCAGGGACGCATTTTGACGCATCGACTGCGCAGCGAGCCATAAAAACCCACCACGGGAATCCTCGTAACCATGCTTTTGGAGACATGGTCCGTACCAGCAGTGGTCGACGGCATGGAATAAACCGACGGAACCGTTCAACGAGTTGAGGAAGGTTCAACACGTGCGTCGATTGTGCTACTGGATGAACCCGCCGCAAAATAACCGGTCAATGCTGTTGAGACAATTTCGGATGCGGGACCGGAAACCGTCACTGAAAAACAGTCAACCAAAAGGATCCAATTCCAGATCGTCCGAGCTGCTCCCGAGGCAGGAGTGTCAACGCAGCGGCACATGACAGACGGCGCTGACCCCGTCTCCTTCCGGTTGCTGTTAACGGACGAACTGTCCAGCTGGTCGGCTTCACCGCATATGAGCTACTCGAGCAGCTTGGTATCCGTTGGTTTGTCCGGAGCAAGATCGGGACAGTGATACCGCAGACCCGCAGTGTGTCCGTTCTACCGAACAGCTGCCGCTGTTAACGGCCAACGGACGTAAAACATCCGTTTGCAGCCAGTCCCGTTTCCTCGGTAAAAGCAGGTTAAATCGGAACTTCTGGAGTTATTCATCGGGTGATCGAATCACTGGACGAGTCCTTTGGTCAGTTCCAGGAAAGCGGTTTCCAAATTCACGTCCTCCTCACGAAAAAGTGTGAGCGCAAATCCCTGAACGATGATTGCCGACGGAATATCGCTGTAGTCTTCAACGTTCTCGTTGAGTGTGACCTCCATCAGCCGATCTTTGGTGATATTGACGCATTCAACAGAGTCACATTGTTCGATGCAGCGGGCGGCATCGTCCACCCGATCCTTGACACGAACATTCAGGATGATACGAGCGCGAGCTTGCCGCATCACTTCGGCAACGTTTCCATCCACAATTAAGTTACCTTTCTCGATCATGCCGACGCGCGTACATACATCCGCGAGTTCCGGCAGAATGTGACTGGATACGATCACAGTCTTTTTCATCTCTCCAAGTCGCTTGAGAAGATTTCGAATTTCGATACGCGCTCGCGGATCGAGTCCACTGGCAGGTTCGTCAAGAAGCAAAACTTCGGGATCGTGCAGCAGCGTGCGCGCAAGACCAATTCGCTGAGTCTGGCCTCGGGACAGCTCATTAACCATGGCATCCCGCTTGAACGCCATGTCGACGAGTTCCAGTTTCTCCTCACAGATTCCACGGCGGGTGGAAGAATCAATACGGTAGCAGGCGGCAAAGAACTCCAGATACTCGATGACCGTCATGTCATCATACACCCCGAAAAAATCGGGCATAAAGCCAACCAACCGCCGGATTTTTTCCTGTTCAGTATAGATTGACTCGCCGCAAATATAGGCTTCTCCGTGATCCGGATTCAGCAGCGTCGCAATCATCCTCATGGTCGTTGTTTTTCCGGAACCGTTCGGTCCGATGAAGCCAAAGACATCTCCCTGGTCAAGCTTCATCGTCATATTATTGACTGCGAACAGGTTGCCATATCGCTTCGTCAGATTACGTGTTTCAATCACAGGACAGCTCTCTGTTTCAGTTGGTTTTGTCCGTGGACGGTGTATCAGAAGTCTGTCTTTCTGCTGTTTCCGGCTGACGTTTTTTCGCAGGCTTCTGCATCTGATCGCTCAGAGCACTGGGTTCAGCAGGACGTCGGTCAACCGGAAGCAGAAGTCGAACAATTGTCTTTGATGACGATTCCGGCAGTCGCAATCCATCCATCTCGAGATGTGTGGCCGGCTCATCGCTCCATCCGAAGACCATCGCGTAGTTCATGCGAATTGCCTCGCTCATATCCAAACGGCGCAATAAATGATGGTTCAAACCTGTATATCCCTTGCCTCCGGCGGCCTGATGCAGACTCATCATGGTCACGATGTCCAACAGATCCCCTCCACGGGAATTATACGGACTTGATTCAGTCAACTGGCCGATTGCGATTCTGGTCGGAACCTTTTTCATCTCGCGCCGGCCGCCGAGCCAGGTTCTCAGGTCCGAGATCTGCGTACTGCCGGGCCGGAAACTCCAGAACTGCCCGGCTGGAAGTGACGTACGCGCATCGTCTCTGGCACGATAAAGACGGTTCCCATACACGACGTACCAGTCATGAATGCTGATTGGCAGATGATGCTTAAATGCACCACCCAGTAATCCAAACCCGCTTACCTTGAGACTGGATTCGACGAGTGGGGTTGTCGATTCGACGGCCCATCGTGCCTGGCTTTCGAATGAACCGTCAGTCAGCAGCGGAACGGACCTGAGAATTGCAGTGGCATCCGCATGGCCGGTATATGACTGATTGCTGGCACCGATCCCTGTGGTTCGATACATACCTCCGTAGACGTCTTCCGGCCGACCGACCCAGGTGAGCAACACACCCGGATCTGAACCGTACAGAGCAGACTCAGCCTTCAGATCGACGCGTGAGGTCCTCGGAGAAGAAACACTCAGCAGTGACAGTGCCTGAATCGAATGTTCATCTCCATCCTGAGCGACATCAAGCAGATGTACGGAATTCAGGACGACATCGGACGACTTGGCCTTGAATAAGTACAGCACTGCGAACCCGGCAATCACCCACAACGGAAATGTGACCCAGGTGAAGTGAGGCCGCCTCAGCAGTACTACTACGATAAGATAGTCCACCGGTCCAATCAAAAGTAACCATCCGAACGCAAGTGCCATCACACTCCATGTCGTCCAGCGTCCGGACTTCGGAACGGGATCGACGGCAGCCATTAGTTGAGTGCTCATATCACTGACACCGGCGCTGGAAATTCGTGCACTGTTGCCGGGACCCATCGTTTTACTGAGAGGAGCACCCAGGATCAGAACTGCATAGAAATCCGGCAGAAAATTCCAATGAGAAAGCGGTCTTCTGTTCAGATCCAGGGAGACCAGTGTGACCTGGCCGCCACCACTGCCGATGCGGGCCACCAGCGGACCATTTGTCGCTTCAGCAAGCCGCATTGGCTGTTTGGCCCGGACCTGGACCATTTCAACTGGCCGTCGATTTGTAGAGATTCGTGTCGAACGGGGAACGATCTGCTGCAGTGCACCAAGATCCGAATCAGTCGCCTGACGTGTTTCCGGCAAAAAATCGAACCGGGCATGCAGCCATTTCCCGAATGGTGTCGCCAGCAGGTCCTGCACCTGACTACTGAAGCTGACGATAAGTCTGCCTCCGGCGTGGATCCACATCTTTAGGGAACGGAGTTGCTGGTCTGTGAGGTCAACACCACCGGTGAAGATGATCGTGGAGAACAGATCATATCCCTGTGATTCCGATGGCAACGCATCCTCAGTGTCAATCGAAACACCAACGACCAGCGGAGCGTATGGTGAACTCTCTGTTGCCTGGCGCAACAACTCGTCGATGCCGGCGAGCTGGCCGATTGTCAGCAGAAACCTGACGTCATGGCGATAGAGACGCAGAAACCTCTGGACAGGTTCATCAGTCAGTTCTGTTTTTGTATCTCTTGTCTTTTCAAAAGCCTGGATCGAGGCGGAACAAAGTGCCTGTGAATTCTCTGTTTCGACCAGAGCGATTTTCAGGTCGCTGTCGACCCTTCCGATGCGACTCAGTCCGGTCACGATCACACTGCCTTCCGGGTCCACCTCAGCAGTCCCGCAGGTTCTGACGAACGGATTGCCGCGAGGATCCAGGGATGTGGTCACCAATGAAACCGAATGGCCGGGATTCAGTCCGACCGCCGACACACGAATCGGCATCCAGACACCCACTTGGGCCTGACGCTGATATCCCGCCTGAACTGAATTGAACTCGGCGGCCTCACCAGATTTCGGCACCAAAAACAGACAGGCAGGCAGTATCAGGAAGAATTCAGTGAGTCGGGATGTGAGGGTTCCGATCACGACAGAAGATTCTTTCAAGAACGGACGGCCGCGCCAGGCGTCAGCTGTCCTGAGTTGTACGGCCGAGAGCAACATCAAAATCGCTGATCGCAGGAATTAACATTGCGATTGCGGCATATCCATAGGCGACACATATCCACAGGCAAACACCAAGCGATCCTCCCAGCAGGAAATCGGTGATTGCGTAGAAGGTCAGGAAAGGCAGGAGAATGGACGCGAGTGTGAGTGCGCTCGACGGATTCTTATGTGTGATCGAACCGTAGAGTGCAATGCTTCCCAGCCCAATGAAGATGATGAAACTCTGCATCTGAATGGCGAACGACGCACGTGCTTCCACCAGCAACAGCATGAAGACAAATATTCCAATAAAAAGGAAGAACATCGTACCCAGACTGTTGGCGATTGCATCCCGTGAGTTACCCCACGTCAGTCCGCTGTGCAGACCGAGCATCACGGCAAACAGGCTCAAAACCAGATACCCAATCACCAGATAGATGGCGGATTCAACCGTTAGTCCTGACGCATGCCCCTGGACGGCGGTCCAGATCAGCAGCAGCAGGGGAACCACAATCATTACCCAAGCGTTCCAGACAGTGCCAACGATCTTTCCCAGCATGAACTCGCGTGCATTGAGATCCGTCGCCAGCAGAATGTCCAGTGTATTCATATCACGCTCCGTTGTGATTGAGGTGACGGCCTGGGCATTGATGAGCAGTAAACTGACAATCGCCATGCCCAGGAAGCCAAACCCAGCGGGTGAAACCATTCCCAGCACCAGGCTGTCACTGGCTCCACGACCGATGCCCAGCGCAATGAGCACTGCCAGAGCAACATAGGCAAATTTGATCCAGATGATGCGACGTCCGTAACCACGCGTGACTACTTCTTTCCACAGGACCGGGTTGTTCCAAACATGACGATGTCGTACGCGTGAGACGCTGGAAACATTTCTTTGCTCCGATTCGTCTTCCGTTGCAGACTGGTGCACGGCCTGTGATGGATTCCATATTCTGATTCTGACGATAGTGAGCAAAGTAAATCCTGCGGTCAGCGTCAGCAGAAACATAACCGACATCAGGGCCGGATGCTGTTCCGCAATCAATTGAGAGTGGCCCTGCGGATTCACTATCTGCAGCAGAGCCCGCACCGGAGACGCATGAGTGAGCCACTGTGTGACTGGTGAAGCGGGACCAAGCAGTGTAATGGTGCCTTCCACGACCACCAGCGCGATGACGACACCCAGAACACTAATGGCCAGCGTTTGAAAGGTCTGTTGCCGCCAGAAGGCCACAAGGCACCCCCAGCTTCCCGCTGCCAACGCGGCAGCGGCAATCACAGACTCGGACCACAGGACCTGACTCCATGTGACACCACCCAACAGCCTGAGCATGCCAAAGACGGGGATCGAGGTTGCCAGAAGTACACCAACGATCAACAGGCTGGCAAAGAGCTTCCCCAGCACCAGCTCTCGATTTCGCATGTCTGTCATCAGCAGCAGTATTAACGTTCGACGATCTTTTTCCTGAGCAACATGCGCGGCCGTAAACAGCGTGGAAAAGAACGTCGCCACCGTCAGTTGCAGCAGCGAAAATATCCGAAACACCAGCTGGCTGAATCCGGCGATGTCACCGGAAAACTGAACATCCTGAAAACCAATAGTCGCCTGACGAATGGTGTACATCAGCACCAGCAGAAACGCCACATACCCGGACCGCAACAGATAATGCGACAGACGGCGCGGTGCCGTCAGAGCTTCTCGAGCAAAAATTGGACCGGCTGGCACAAACGACTCCTGAGGTATCAGTTCGACGGAGCCACGATTACCTGTGGGAAACAGGAGCGTCGCCAGCCAGTCGCTCAGCAGATCATCATGAGCGGACCGCTGATCAGAACGCTCATTCGCTGTAATCGCAACACGAGATCAAACACCAGTCAGTTTGTTTCCCGCCGGAACATCGTCTCAACTTCACTTTGGTACGGGCGGTGTTCTTCGACAAATTTTGCCAGTGGATAATCCGTTCGTGGAGTTGTTCCATTGAGCTTGTGGATTTCTTTCCAGTAATACACGGCCAGCAAAGCATCCAGAATCTTATCGTCGTGAAGCAGGACATCCGGATACAGAATGAACATTTCCCTAGTCTTCTTAATTCCTTCTTCGAACAGTTCCTGGGCCTTCGAAATGTGCCGAACTTCCTGTTCGTCAATCCGGTCGAAGGTGTCGCCATCCGCGTACGCCTGTTTACCATTGTAGATCGCTTTTCGCGCAGCGACGGTGACCGGATCCTGCTCACAGGTGGACAGTTCAAGCCAGAATCTGTAATTCACCATTTTGACCCGCTGCTCCCGGACATTTCTCTGGGTCACCAGAGTGACGCCGTTCTGAATCGCATCCTCTTTCAGTTCCTCTTGGGAAGAATTGAGCTTGTAGGTAATCCCGTTCATTCCGGTGAACACTTCCTTGCCGTAAACTTCGCGCCATTCACGACTCACATCAGCCCAGGCAATCGCCGATTCTCCGAACTTTCCTTCCTTCGTGATTGCGTTGGCGTAGTCAAACAAAGCCTGACTGGGACTCTTGCGGAACAACTCGCGCGTCATGCCTTGCACAGGATAATTTTCGTCTCGCTCATTAGCCACCAAAAACCAGTCGCGTGCCACAAGGTAGTTGTCTTCGTTTTTCGGGTTGATTTCCGAATCAGCTTCACCCCCGAATTTTTCCTCGTTCGGATCAGCGACGAAGAACGATCGAAAGAATTTTTTCTCGTCCGAGTTACCTATCTTGCGACCGACAAAATCACCCACGTTGTGGAATAGAATTGTGGCAGTTGAATTTCTCTGGGTCCCCTTCTGCAGGAATTTTAATCCCTCTTTGACCCAGTAGAATCTGTCATCCACACGGTCCCACTCACGTGAAACGTTGAAGGCCAGATTCCATCCCTGAAATTTCCACACCTCGACATAATGCGGCTGAAGCCGCAGAATGGTCTCCACAGCGGTTTTCAGCTTGGCCCAGTCTTTACGCATTTGATAGTCGATTGCACTCTGATGCAGCACAGTGGCCGCCATCCCGCGCAACCCCAGCAGCATCAGGTTGGCAGCCGCGCTGGACGGATCGATGACCCCGATCGTACTCTCGCCCAGTTCCTGTTCATGGCGCATACGCGCCAGTTTTCCGCCGGTGACCTGGTTTTGGCTGCCGGGAACAACATCTGTGGACAAAGGAGCCCCGAAATAAATGATCGGTACCAGCAGGACCAAAATGCAAATGGCATATATGATTTTACGTTGTCGAGAGGTCAGAGAATTCATTTCGCTTCAAGCTCACGAAATTTCAGGAACGCTGCGCCCATCAGCACGCACGGAAAAAGAAACCCAAAGAAAGTCAGGATCGCCGGCAGCATCGACGTGGACCACGGCACATCGAACCCATTCTCCACGTAGCTAGCGGACCGCGAGAACAGACTAAAATTGGGAATGACCTGGCTGGCTCCCCAGAGCAGGCCTGTAGTGGCTTTGTCCGCAGATGCAATAATGTTCTGAGCCCGCGTGGAAGCGTCAACACCGGCGGTAGGTGCTCGCTGCTGCAGAATCAATGTGGCCGATTCCACCATGCCGCCTCCTTCAACGTTCCCCGCCAGAATGTCGGACATGAATCCGTGAAATACCTGACCGATGAGGAAGATACCAAAGGTCAGGAACATAGCCACCGGTCCCTTGACAATCGTACTGGCGGTCACGCCAATCACAATCACCAGCAGAAGCATCAACATCGTACACAGCAGAGCTTTGGAGTAACCCGCAGCAAACGGGTTGTCAGGCATTCGTAAAAACAGGTCGGGACGGGCCATGCCGATAAACATCTGGTCGTTCATACATGACACTTGAACTTTCAGCGTGTCTCTGAAGACCAGATCATCGTAGAGGTCTGCCGTAAGAACCCAACCTGCGGGGTCCTGTGAGATCAGTCTTTCCGATCTCACCAGCTGATCAAAATATGTCAGCAAAGACCGATCATCAGCCACGGATAACGAGGAATCGTCGACTTTAAGTACACCAGCGTCAATTTCTTCCTGCAGCACCTGCACCAGCAACTCGCTGTTCAGGACCGATATATTTCCTGTCTCGGACAGCTGGATCGCCAGATCAGGGGCGAGAGCACCACCAGAAACAAGCTGCTGCTGCTCATTCCGCTCCTTGACTGCGGCTACCAGAAAACGCGCGAGCGACTCATAGTCCGCCGTATACCTGAGTGTTCGATTAATTTTGATCTCATCCATTCCCTCGTGATATTCCGTCACTCGGAAACTTGGCAAGCCCACCTCGATACGTGGCATTTTTTCAAGCAACTCATCACTGTGTTCCTCGAGAATATCGGCCAGTGCCTTACAGGCATCGCTCCAGTTTTCAAATGCAGTCGTGTCATCGATTCGACTGATCAGAGCCGACATTTTTCCGGCTTTTTCAAAAGCATTTCCTACATCGTCGAATGTTCCGTCTTCT
>Ga0310123_10000745_pt1 | contig 28655 bp, 19 predicted proteins | sample CB6_AW_1057_MG_FD_203505 | JGI IMG/M metagenome (GOLD analysis project Ga0310123, IMG submission 203505) | Marine microbial communities from Western Arctic Ocean, Canada - CB6_AW_1057 | ecosystem: Environmental > Aquatic > Marine > Oceanic | place: Canada: Western Arctic Ocean | collected... | reverse complement strand
CCCACCCCCCTCTCCCTAGACCTCCTTCTGCGCTCTCGCTGTCTGCCGTCAACACCGAGTCTTTTTCGGAACCTCAATCATGGCGATCGACCTGGCCGTCGTTCCTGTCGCAGGACAGGGCACTCGGCTGTTGCCTTCGACCAAGAGTCAGCCCAAGGAGATGTTGCCGGTTGGCCGCAAGCCGGTCGTGCAGTATGTCGTTGAGGAGCTGGCCAATTCGGGCATCCGCCGGTTGATGTTCATCACCGGTCCGGGGAAGGCGTCGATCGAGAACCATTTCGATACGAACTGGGAGTTGATCGCGTTCTTGCGCGAGACGGGTCGCGAGGAGTTGCTCGAGGAGCTCGATTTCGAGCGGCAGACCCTGGAGTACTTCTATACGCGACAGCGTCGGCAGTTGGGCCTGGGGCATGCCGTGCTGTGTGCTCGCCCGCTGGTCGATGACCAGCCGTTCGTGGTCGCGCTGGGCGATTCGATCATCGGTGTCAACGCGCAGTCGGACATCGTGGCCCGGATGGTCGAGCGGTTCGAATCCGAGGGTGCCGACGTGGTGGTGGCATTCGAGGAGGTGCCGCTGGAGGAAGTGGTCCGCTACGGGATCGCCCGGCCGGTGTCCGGCGAGTCTGAGGCGGGTGTGGGCGAGGCATTTGACCTGGCCGACCTGGTTGAGAAGCCAACCGCCGAGGAGGCTCCGAGTCAATTGGCCGTCGCCGCACGCTACGTACTCTCGCCCAGGATCTTCGATGCGTTGTCAAGAACCGAGCCGGGCAAGGGTGGTGAGATCCAGTTGACCGATGCAATCCGCAGCGTTTTGGCCGACGGAGGCCGCGGGATCGGGATCCGGCTGCGGTCCGACGAGCGGCGATTCGACATCGGCAACTTCGGCAGCTACTTCCGGGCCTTCACCGAGTTCGCCCTGGCCGATCCTCGTTACGGCCCCGATCTCCGAGACGAACTCCGTCGGTTGCTCGATGGCGGCGCCTCCTGATGCAACTGATCCGACAACGAGCGTCGGCACGGGCGGGCCTGCTGGGCAACCCCTCTGACGGCTACCACGGCCGGACGATCTCGGTGGCTCTGGAGGATTTCTGGGCTGAGACGATTCTCTACGAGTGGGACCGGGTGGAAATCCTGTTGAGCCAGGAGGACCAGAGCCGATTCGATTCGGTTACGGACCTGGTCGAGGACGTTCGCCTGCACGGCTACTACGGCGGCGTGCGGCTGGTCAAGGCGACGATCAAGACGTTTGTCGAGTACTGCACTCGCCGTGGACTGCCCCTGCACGATCGCAACTTCGCCGTCCGCTACACGTCGAACATTCCTCGAGCCGTCGGCCTGGCCGGTTCCAGCGCGATCATCGTCGCCACGCTGCGGGCGTTGATGGAGTTCTACGAGGTGGAGATTCCTCAACGCGTGCAGCCGTCGCTGGCTTTGACGGTGGAGACCGGCGAGTTGGGGATCACAGCGGGATTGCAGGACCGGGTGATCCAGGTCTACGGCGGGATGGTGGCGATGGACTTCGGTCGCGAGAAGGTCGAGTGTTGCGAGGGGTTTGAGTGTGGGGATTACGTGCGACTGGATCCCGCCGGGCTGCCCCGGCTCTACGTGGCCTACTCGAACGAAGCCGGCGAGCCGACCGAGGTCTTCCACAACCGTCTTCGGGAGCGATACGAGCAGGGTGAGCCGGAGGTGCTTGAGGCGATGGATCGGTTTGCCGAGTTGACGACTGAGGGGGTCGAGGCGTTGGCCGGCGGAGATGTCGAGCGATTGCACCGACTGCTGGACGCCAATTACGACCTGCGGGCATCGATCTGCCAATTGCCCTCAGAGCACGTGTCGATGATCGAGGCGGCTCGATCGGCCGGTGCCAGCGCCAAGTTCGCAGGATCGGGAGGCGCGATCATCGGCAGTTGCCTGGACGACGCGATGTACCAGCGGCTGAGACAGGCCCTGGCCGGGTTGGGCTGCGAGGTGTTCACGCCCCGAATTACGTAGCCGAATTCTCGCGAATTCGGCCACGTGGCTGGGGGGTGGGCGTTCTTCAACCCGCCGCAGGCGGGCTAGGGGATAACGACCGAGCTGTCGGAGCTTCCGACCTCGCCCGTGTTGAAAATCAACGAATGCGTAAAGGTTCCGACACCGGTGTTGAGCAGGTCGAAGTTGATCAGGTCGACGGGCTCGTCGTTGCTGCTCGAATTCCTCACGAGGTTCAGGTCCACCGAGCCGGGCCCCGAGTTGATGAAGGTCGCCTCGGTGTCGTTGCCGAGATTGGTGCCTGAGAGTGAATTGCTGGTCACGGTCCAGACGGACGCGGCGATGCCGCTGGCATCGAACTGAATGGCCCGGGTGGCCGCATCCAGGATCGAGTTGTTAGAGAGCTCGAGATCGAGCGTGGGACCGGTTGCGGAAATCCCGAAGTTGCCACCGGTAATCGTGTTCTCTGAAATCACGATCGGATTTCCACTGTTGTCGATGTTGCTAAGCAAAACGCCGGTCTGAGGGGCAGTGGGGCTGATCAGGTTCCGGGACAACGTGACATCTTCGACCGCGTTACCAATCACCTGGCCGTTGATATCAAACCCGGTTACCAGGGTCTTGTCGGCCAGGGTGATGTCGCCAGTGAGAACCGTCGCGGCGGTCAACCCGGATTGCGGCAGGATGCGTTGGCCTCCCTGGGTTGCGACACGGTACTGGTTGACGCTCGAGATCAACTCGGTGCCACTGACCAGCGTGAAGCTCTCGGTAAAGCTGCCACCTTCCGGGGTGTAGACGATGCTGCCCGCGGCTCGGAAATCCGCCATCGCATTGCCGAAGGTCCCGTAGGGAGCTTCGATGGAACCATCTCCGACTCCGCCGGGCACCACGTGCAGGAATGACAGCAGGGCCCCGGTCGCCGGGTCTGCCGCCACTCGTTCCTGGTGGTCAATCATGATGTTGCGGAACCGCCGAGTCGGCTCGGAGAGTCGGCCGGCCACGTGCGATCGATCCACCCCTCCGGCGGGCCGACGCATGCTGTCAAAGGGGGGCCAGGCGGGAGCGGCGTGAGATGAGGCGACGGCCTGCAGCGAATGGATCGTGATGCCGACGGTGAGGGTGCGGCCGAACAGGTCATCGTCCTGGATTCCAAGATTCACCCACATGCGGTCGGTCCACTCCAGCTCGGTTCTGTGTCGCCAGCCCCACGTGTCGGGACTGCCGGTGGCACGCAGGAAGTAGCCGCCAGCGTAGCTGTGGGTGACGATGTCGCCGAAGGAAACCAGCGATGTGCCCACTTCCAGGTCGACGGCCGTCATCGCAGCCTCGTCGGCGATGACCAGTTCGTTGCCGGAAAAGTGGGTTCGCTCGGGATTGGGCAGGCGGTCGTCGCCCAGGTCGGGGATGTAGATGTTGGACCTGATGTCGAGGTATTCTCCGAGCGTCTCGAAGCCGATTGTCATCTGGTGAAACCAGTTCTCGCGGGTCTCACGGAAGTCGTACCAGGCGAAGACGCCCCATGTGCGGTTGGCGTCGGTGTCGTAGGCCCGGTGTCCGAAGCCCAGGTTGCCGCCGACAGCGGACTGGTTGTTTATCAGCAGGTGGACATCAGCAAACAGCAGCCGTCGCTCGGCTTCTTCGATCAGAGGGATGAAGTTGCTGAAGTACGAAAACCCGGTGTCGTACCCCACGCCGTCTCCGATGCTGTGACCCAGTCCCGAGCGGACCACGTAGGTTTCGGTCGGGTCGTCTGATCGAAACACGTCGATCAGCGAATCGGTCAACTCGCCGCCGCCGGCTTGGGTTTCCAGCAGCCCCAGTGCAGCCACCAGGACGACCAGGAATCGGCCAGATCTTCGACAGGATATGCAGGTCACGACAGGAGATCCTTGTTTCGGCCCCGCCGAGCCCACCTTGAACCGGCTGATCGGGCTCATAGACCACGCAACCCGCCTGGGGATGCCACCCTGTTAAGCCGTATCGGTTGTGCGGGTCTGACCGATTGAGTGATTCTTGGACCTGGCCGGAACGTGCTGGGGTTGTCTGAAGAGGAAATCTTGTTTTTCCATCCGTTTTGTCCGAAACCTTGCCAGAACTCGGGGGTTTAGCCTGATCGGGGAGTTATCCGAAAAGGACGACTCGCCGTTTTTGGGGCGGTCTCCCGGAGCCCCCACTCCGGGCGACCGTCCGTCCTTGTCCTGTTTCTGTATGAGTGGTAGAACGACTGTTGCTCGGCTCGAAGTTCTTTGAGACCATGTCGAGCAGGTGGTTTGATCTCAATCGAGACATCTTCTACTAGGAGTCACGAGAAATGTTGCGATCCATTACTTGGCTGCGCGGACTGACCGCCCTGGTGGCGGTGTCGCTGCTGGCCGCTTCGGTTGTCGAAGCCCAGCAGAAGAAAGAGCAACCCAACAAGAGCCAGCGTCGCGGCCAGCGTGGCCAGCGGCAGCGTGGTGGCGGTGGTGGGTTCGGCGGATTCGGTGGCGGAGCAGGTGGCCGGGGCGGAGGAGCTCCGGGCGCACTGCAGTTGATCGGCCGCGAGGAAGTTCGTAAGGAACTGAAGATCTCTGAAGAGCAGCAGGGGATCATCCGCGAGTTGACCCAGTCGGCTCGTCCCGACTTCCGCGCCCTGTTCGGCGGCAACTTCCGTGACCTGTCCCGTGATGAGCGTGACAAGAAATTGGCCGAGTTGCGCAAGTCGTCTGAGAAGAAGTCGAAGGAAGCCGAAGCCGATCTTTTCGGCCTGATTCTCGACGAAGCTCAGGCCAAGCGGCTCAAGCAGATCGTCCTGCAGCAGAAGGGTAACCGCGCCCTGACCGATCCGGAGATCATCAAGGCCCTGGGTCTTTCGGCCGCGCAGGTCGCCAAGATCAAGATGACCACGGAAGACAGCCAGAAGAAGCAGCAGGAGCTGTTTGCGGGCTTGGGCGGAGCGTTCGGTGGTCGTCGTTCGCAGGGTGCCAAGGGTGCCAAGGGTGCCAAGGGTGCCAAGGGTGCCAAGGGTGCCAAGGGTGCCAAGGGTGCCAAGAAAACCGAGCGGAAGCGGCCGTCTCGAGAGGACATCCAGAAGCGGTTTGCCGATCTGCGGACCAAGGGCGAAACGATTCGTACCGAGACCGACAAGGCGATTGCCGGAGTCCTGACCGCCGGTCAGAAGACCAAGTTCGAAGCCCTCAAGGGACCCAAGTTCGAACTCGCTCGTCGCTCGTCCACTCGCAGCCGTGGTGGCAGTCGTGGTGGCAGCCGTGGCCAGGGTAAAAAGGGCCAGGGCGGACGCCCCAAGCGGCCGACGCGGCCCGGCGCCAAGAAGAAGGGTGTGGCCTAGGATAGGCCGACTTCGTGGGATTCGACTCAGTCGATCTCGTGAAAGAAACTTGATTCTCCACCCGACCGGGGGGCCAGGGAATGGCTCTCGGTCGGATGGTGTTCTTCAACTGTCGCGGGGCACGGGGCTGTGCCGCGGGTGGGCGTGAGCGGGCCGCGGCCCGATCAGGCTCTCGGACACGAAGAGAGAATGTGAGAGGGATTATGACGCTTGGTTCACAGACGTGGCGGCGAATGCTGGCCCTGTTGATCGCCGGACTGATCACCACAGGAGTCCCCTCGGCCGTTCGAGCCCAGGACGATGCGGCCGATGACGCAGACAAGTCGGTCGCGGTGCCGCTGGTCATCATCAACGTGGCCAGCGTCGATCGCCTGCTCGGCGATGTGAAGTACCTCTTCGAAACCGCCGCCCAGCCCCAGATCAACGAGATGATCGATGGCGGCCTCTCCTCCGTCAATGACCTCAAGGGCGTTGATCGCAAGAAGCCCCTGGGCGTGATGATCTTCCTGGCTCCCGGGTTCCCACCCCGGCCGATCCCGGTCGGGTATCTGCCCGTGGAGAGTGTCGACCAGTTGACCGAGACGATCGGCGGCGGGACCACTCAGCTCAAGCCGGTCGACGGCGAAGAGAACCGTTTCGAGCTGATCGGGCCGCGCCGCACGCAGCAGATCCTGCTTAAGGGTGGCTATGCGTTCATCAGCAACGATGCCGAAAACCTCGACCAGAAGTTCCTCGACCCCGCCAAGCTCACCGGAGGCCTCTCGGCCCGTCACGACCTGGCTGTGACTTTGCGGCTGGACACGGTTCCCGACGCGATCAAGACCACCCTGCTGGGCGTGCTGCGGGGCCAGTTCAACGCCAACCTGCAGCAGCGCGACGACGAGGAGGACGGCCCCTACCAGCTCCGACGTGCCAACGAATCGAACACTCTGGAGTTTATCGAGTTGCTGTTGTCCGAGGGCGACCGGATCACCTTGGGCATCAACGCCTCGAAAGAAAACAAGGACGCGATCATCGAGTTCCAGTTCGAGGCCAAGCCCGATGGCAAGTGGGCCAAGGCGCTGGCCAAGATCGACTCGCGGCCCAGCTACTTTGCTCCGCTGCTCGACGAGAAGGCTCCGCTGAGTTTCTCACTGTCGTGGAAAATGGATGACCGCGAGCAGGGCAACATGACCGAGTTCCTCAGAGTGCTCGAGCCGCAGATTGTTTCGCAGTTGGAGCCAGTGGCTCCGGCTGTGCACAATCTCTTTGCCGCCCTGAACAAGACGGCCGAGACGAGTCATGCCGATGCGTTCTTCCAGTTCAAGATGCTGCCGCCGGAGCGGATGGTGCTGTTTGGTGGTGTCAAGGTCGCAGACGGCCAGAAGATCTCCGCTTCGGTTCGCTCGATCATGGCTCAGCTCAAGCAGAACCCCGAGGTGGGCGAGATGGAGCTTGATATCGACTCGCACAAGGGCGTGTCGTTCCATCGGATCGGGAGTCGCGAGGGTGCCGTGAGTCCGCTGAACCAGCGGATCTACGGCGGCAAGCCGTCGGTCTACATCGGCACAGGCCCCAACGTGGTCTGGTTCTCGCTGGGTGACAGCAGTTCGCTGGACGCCACCAAGACGGCGATCGACGAGTTGTCCGCCGCGCGGGAGACCGTCGGCAACAAGAAGCGGGGTGCTCCCTTCCAGTTCGTGCTCAACATGTCCAGTTGGCTCGACAAGATGGACGCCGAGCGACCCTTCACCCAGTTGGCTCGAACCGCCTTCGCCGGAGGTGGCGATCGGCTCCAGGTCGACATCCGACCCTCGGAGAACGGCATGCGGTTTCAGCTGAAGGTCGAGGAAGGCTTCCTGAAGATGCTCGGCGCGGCCATCGGCGGCGGCATCCAGCGGCAGCAGCAACGGCGTGAAGAGCGGCAGAGACGTCGGTCGGAGCAGCCGCCGGGGGACACCCGGTCACCGCAGCAGCCCTAGGGCTGCTGGTTGTCCAGCCACTGCTGGTAGTCGTCGCGTCGCTCGGCTGACGCGTCCTCGTCGGGGGCGAACTTGGCCGAGAGTTCATTGAGCTGCGACTGGGTCAGGCCCTGCGCTCGCCACCAGTTGGCACCGCTGAAGTCGGTATCCACCAGCCGGGCTCCATCCATCACGGCCTGCGAGAGGTCCGTGTTGCGAAAGATGGCCGCTTCGAGGTTGGCGTCGCGAAGATTGGCGGCGGTGAAGCTCGACCCGGTGAAATCGGCCATGTAGAGGTACGAGTCGGAGAGGTCGGCCTTGACGAACTGGGCCTTGTGGGCGTGGACCTGTTCGAGTGAGGCGGAGCGGAGGTTGGCTTCGAAGAATTGGGCCTCGTCGAGCTTTGCCTTCAGCGCCAGCACTTCTTCCATCTGGGCCCCCACGAGCGAGGCCTTACGGAGATCGACCGTCTTGAGGCTCGCCTGAAGCAGGTCGGCTCGCATCAGCTGCGCTTCGACCATCCGGCTCCCGTCCAGGATCGCGCCGGCCAGGTAGGTCCCGGCCAGGTCGACTTCATCCAGATCGAGTTTTTCGAGTCGCGCGGATGTCCAGATCGAGTTGCCTTTGGCCACCAGCGCCAGGAACGCCTCCCTACGACTCTCCGGAGTCCCTCCGTCGTGACAGATCTCCCAGAAGAGATGTTCTCGGGAGGACCGGGACTGCTGTACGATGTGCCGGGTGGTCAGCCACGCGTTGAAGCTCAGCAGCACCAGCAGGCAGGCCAGACCCAGGCGAACCAACTGCTGATCCCGTGTCAGCGAACTCGCAGGGATCGCCCCGGATCCGTGAGAATCTTTACCGTCGGGGTGTGTCATGCTAGGCTCCACGAGCGACTCTCTCGTTTCCCGGCAGTCGGTATAGCCCAACCCTCGGCCGATTGACAGCCCCATCCCATTGCCCCCTCGATGGCTGCTCTCCAATCCCTGGTTCCCGATCCCGGCACACCGCACGCCGGACGTCGTCGCGCGTTTCGGTTGCTGACCGTCTCGTTGGCCCTGGTTCCCTTCGTGGTGCTGGAACTGGTGCTCTGGAGCCTGGACATCGCCAATCCATCCCGGGCCGACGACCCTCTGTCGGGTTTCAATCGCTCGGGACGGCTCTTCGAAGTGGACGAACGGGACGGTGTTTACCGGACCGCGACGGCTCGAGGCCTGTTCTTCGGTGACCAGGAATTCGCCGTGGAAAAGCCCGAGGACGGCTTTCGGCTGTTCTGCCTGGGCGGATCGACAGTGCGGGGACGTCCCTACACCACCGAGAGTTCGTTCACACGCTGGTTGGGACTGGAACTGGCCGAGCGATCCGACGGTCGGACGATCGAGGCGATCAACTGCGGAGGGCTCTCCTATGCCAGCTACCGCCTGAGACCGATTGTGGCCGAGGTGCTCGGGTATCAACCCGACCTGGTGGTGGTCGCCACCGGCCACAACGAATTTCTGGAAGACCGCAGCTACCGGGGTTTGAAGGACCGCAATCCGGCGATGGCGTGGCTGGAGGATGGTGCGATGTCGCTGCGGACGGTGACGTTGTGTCGCAGGTGGCTGGGAGGTGACGCAGAGCCCGTTTCCGATGACGGGTCCCCGGAAGTTACAGCCCGTCTCGATCAACAGCGCGGATTCGCGTCGTATCAACGGGACCGGCTGTGGCAGGACGAGGTGGTCGAGCAGTACGGTCGAACTCTGGAGGCGATGATTGACGCCTGCCGAGGGGCCGGGGTGCCGTTGCTGCTGGTCCGGCTGGGCTCGAACCTGCGGGATTGCCCTCCGTTCAAGTCGCAGCATCGCGACGGGTTGAATTCCGAGGAGAGTGCATCGTGGCAGGCGGCGATGGACGAAGGAGACCTGCAATCTGCGCAGCGGGACTTCGAGGCGGCGTTGACCGCCTACCACCAGGCCGCGGAACTCGACAACCAGCACGCCCTGGTCGCCTGGCGGATCGCTCGAACACTCGATCGACTCGGACACACCGAACCCGCGGCGATCGCCTACCGCAGGGCACGCGACCTGGACGTGTGTCCGTTGCGGATGATCGGGCGGCTGGATCAGGTGTTGAGTGCGGTGGCAAAGAACACCGGAACGCCCTTGATCGATGCGGCCGCTCTGATCGAAGGGGAGAGTCCCGACGGATTGCCGGGATCGGACTGGTACGTCGATCATGTCCACCCGACACTGCAGGGGCACCAGAAGATCGGTGAGTTGCTGGCCGAGGAGGTGGGCCGAGGCGGGTGGTTGGAACTGGGTGCGCCGATGGCCGCCGCGAGGACTCGTCGGCACCGGCGGCGACACTTTCAGAGACTGGGGCCGGTCTTTCTGGCCAACGGGGCACGACGGGTGGGTTGGCTCGAGAACTGGGCCCGCCGCCAGCGGCTCGACGAGGAGGTCCGGCCGGTTTCCGCCGGCGAGTACGCACGAGTCGGCTGCCGGGCGGTCGATTTCGGGCAATGGGACGGCGCCTGGACGGCCTATGCCCAGTCGCTGGTCGCCTCGGCCGATGCCGTTTCTGCCGCATCGACGATCCTGCAGCATGCACGACGGCTGTTCGAACAGGGTCGAACTTCAGCTGCCGCGGACCTGGTCAATCGGCTCGGGGAACTACCCGATGCACAACAGGGGGCCTTGGCGCCGTCGTGGTCCCGGGCCGCGCTGGTGCTGTCGGTTGAGCGGGGCGACCGCGAAGCGGCCAACGAACTGCTCGACCGCTACGGTCGGCTGCTGAAGGCCACCTCCGAATCAACCTCGGTCAGCCAGACCGGGTGGCTCGAGGTGATGCCCGACGTGCTCGAGCGGGCCAGGCGGCTGGTAGGTCGAGACGGCGGCTAGCGTCGAGACGGGAAGGCTGCGACGAAACCGGCCTCGTCGATTGGAAGCTTCAACTCCACCTTCTTCTTCTTGAAGTTGTCCCGTGTCCGCTTGCTCGCACTCCACTCCTTTGCGGTCAGCTTGCCGTCCTTGTCCTTGTCGAGTGCCTTGAAGGTGTACTTGGCAATCCGGACCAATCCGGCGTCCTTCTTCGACGATGACGGGGCGGCTGTTGTCGAAACCGCCACCGTTGTCGAAGCGGAACTGCTGTCGTCTGTGGCTGTCGCCGTGTCGCCGGACGAGTCGGCCACGGTGGTCGTCTCGGTACCCGGATCCACCAACAGTTCGCGCGGAGTCAGGAACCCGTCGCCGTTGGCGTCGAGTGTCCGGAACTGGGCGATCGCCGCGAGTTTCCACTCGTAGAGACCCAACTGGCCGTCCTTGTCAAGGTCCTGGGCGGCATACTGTTCGGGCAGGTCGACGGTGACTCGCACCTTGGGTTTCTTTTTCGGCTGACCCGATGAACGACCTCGGCCCCGGTCGCCTCCTTGGCGGCCGCCACCAGCGGATCCGCGGCCTCCCCTGCTGCCACCACTGTCCCCGCCTCGCTGGTCACGCATCCGGGAAAAGAACGACTGCATTTGCTGGCGGCGGTCGTCGGGAGACGCGTTGCTGGAGCGCATTTGCGAAAAGAAACTCCGCATCTGCTCGCCGCGATCACCACCACCACCACCACCACCACGCTGCATCATGAAGTTCATGCCACCGCGTTGGCTGCTACCACGCTGACTGCTACCACGCTGACTGCTACCACGCTGACTGCTACCACGCTGACTGCTACCACGCTGACTGCTACCGAAACCACCTCTTTGGGCAGAAGCGGTGCCGGGCCCGGCCACCAGAGCGGCCACGGCAAGCAACAACAGCGCAAAGCGACCGGAGCCGGCTGAGTGGGCCGCTGAAAGGACGCGAGATACAGTCATCAGAAAACTCCCATTTTCTCCAGTCTGAACACCGCGTGACGGTGTTTGTTTCTATAGAATAACTCCAAAACCGTCCGAAGGGAAATAACCAGTTGGTGATATTATTGGAGTAATCGGAATCTCCGCTCGATCGCCTCACAGTTTCTCACGTTCACCCGTTTCAACACCAGGCTATTATCGGCCGGTTCCGTGTTGGTGAACTAGGCTGCCTGAAATACGATTTTCGAGTTATACAACACTAATCCAGTTGATCCTGCCTCGGGAACCGCCTGTTGCGGTCTCCCGGGTAGGGGCCTTACTTGGCATGGAAGAACTGATCATGAAGACTTTGAATCTTAACAGCCTGTCACGACTCACCATCGCCGTTTTGGTGCTGGCGGTTACCCTGGCCGACACGGCCACTTCCCGGGCTCAGCGAACCCGCCGAAGCCGTGGCGGAGACAGCTTGCTGGACATGGCCCGGGACGGGGATATCCGGGCGGAGTTGAAGCTGACCGATGAGCAGGCTGACTCGATCAGCAAGATCCGTGACAGTTTCCGGAGCAGTTTCGAGAAGATTGGCGAGTTTGGACAGCGGATCGAGGAGGCGAAGGACGACGCCGAGCGAGCCAAGATCGAGGCCGAGCGGCGGGCGTTCTTCGACACGCAGCGGAAGGCTGCCGAGGCCGAATTGGCCAAGGTGGTTTCGCCCGAACAGCTCCGTGGCTTGAGAGTCCACCAACTGAAACGACGAGGAACGCCGGGGATCGGTGCCGAATGGGTCGTGGCGGAACTCAAGCTGACCGACGACCAGAAGACGAAACTGAAGGCGACGCTGGCAGGACACGACCAGCAGAAGCGGACGCTGGACGAGGCGCAGAGGGCGGTATTCCGAAACCGGGAATTGCCCCGCGAGGAGCGCGAGACGAAGTCCAAGGCGCTCGAGACCCAACGCGAACAACTCGGGAAGCAGCGCGACCAGGCCGTGCTGGGCCTGCTGACCGCGACCCAGAAGACCAGCTTCCAGGCCCTGGCCGGCACGCCGGCTGCGGGGACCTCCGAGCCTCAAAAGCCGGTGGCGACCGCCAAGTCCGCCGCCACGGCTACGCCCACACCGGCAGCCGATCGTGGTGCCAAGGTGGTTGGTGCCGACGGCAAGCCGGCCGCCGCGAGCGTCGTGGCGTCATTCGGAGCCGCCGCGGCTACGGCCAAGGGGGCCAAGCCTGTGAAGTCGCTGAAGTTCAACTTCGTTCAGGCTCCCTGGTCGGACGTGCTGAAGATGTTTGCCGATGCCGCCGCGCTGACCTGGGACCGTGAAACGGTGCCTCCAGGGACGTTCACCTACTTCGACGACAAGGACTACACCCCCACCGAAGCGCTCAACGTGCTCAACGGTGCGCTGCTTCAGAAGGGCTTTATCCTGCTCCGACGTGACCGCTTCGCAGTGATTGTCAACGTCGACAACCCGGTGCCACCCAACCTGGTGCCGACCGTGGCGGTTGCCGATTTGCCCGACCGGGCCAGCAATGAGCTGGTTCGGGTGGTCATGCCGCTCGAGGGTAAGGACGCGGCGAAGGCGGCCACCGAGGTGGCGGACCTGCTGGGCCCCCAGGGCAAGGCCACGGCACTCTCGGTCGCCAACTCACTGGTCGTTACCGGCCTGGCCAATAACGTCGCGGAGATTCATGCTGTTCTCAAGAGCTACATTCCCGAGGAAGAGAAGGATCTGACGTACGAGGCCTTCGTGCTGATGAACGTCTCGGCTCTCTCGGCCGAGAAGATGATCCGGGACCTCTTCGGACTGCAAGCACGTGGTGTCCAGAACGTCAGTGCCGCCGCCGGTAGTGGGGGCAGCAGCCGCGGTGGCAGCAGCCGCGGTGGCAGCAGCCGCGGTGGCAGCAGCCGCGGTGGCTCGGATGCTCGCAGCCGTTTTGCCAGTATGTTTGGCGGTGGCAGCAGCCGCGATCCCCGTCGACAGAGCGGCCGTGGCAGTGCCTCGGCCGGCGGCAGTGCTTCGGCCGGCGGCAGCGTGTCGGTGACCGTCGATGAACGGACCAACATGATCTTGGCAATGGCTCCGCCGACGCAGATGGAAGTGATCCGCAAGGCGATCGAAACGATCGACGTGCCGGACGGGGATGCCCCGAATCGGTTCGCCGAACAGGAACAGGACAACGAGCCGTTCCTCGAGGTCTACAAGGTCACCTCGGCTGACACGATGGAAGTCACCAAGACTCTCAACGTGCTCTTCCCCGGTGCGGTGGTCAACGAGGACGGGCGGTTCCGTACGATTCATGTGATGTCGAACAAGCAGGGGCACGAGGAAATCTCGCGGATGATCCGCAAGCTCGACGGGCAGGGCGGTGGCCAGCAGACTGTCGCGATCATCCCGATCCGGCAGGACCCGGCCACGCTGACCGCCACCCTGCAGGGGCTCTACTCCAAGGACATCGAAAACGCACCCTCGGTGATCGCCAATCCCGGCTACCTGGTCGTTCGGGGCAACCCCGAGCAGATCGCCGAGATCAAGCAGATGGTCACTCAACTCGACAGCGCCATCGGGGTCTCGCTGGCCACCAGCGGCGGCCCAATCCGCACGATCCCGCTGGGCGGCCGCGATGTGAACTCGCTGCTGAGACTGCTGCAGTCGGTGACCCCCAACCCGATCCGGATCAGTACTCCGCCCTCGGAACGCGGCCCCATCCGCGATGAACGAGTGCCCTCGGCCGACGATCCCCGGGTGAGACCCGAGACGGGTGCGACCGGTGGTGGAGCCGGTGGCGCGGCAGAAGGCGCCGACCGCAGGCCGGCCAACTTCAGCGTGCCGCCACTCAGGCAGGCTGGCAACGGGGCTGGCAACGGGCAGGACACCCGTGAGGCTCCTGAAACGCCTGCCGTCGACGAATCACAGCGGCACCGCAGATTGGCAACCTTCGTCTTCCAGAACCTCGACGCCAACAAGGACGGCAAGTTGAGCGAAGCCGAGTGGTCCGACAGCAAGCGAACTCGTGAGTTGTTCGAGGCTCGCAAGGTCTCGCTGAAGTTGCCGGCCGACAAGGCCGCGTTCCTCAAGGCCTTCGTGCTGCTGACTCCGTCAGAGGAGGCAGACGGCGGGTCCGATGAGGCTCCCGCGACGGCCCCAGCCACCACGGTCCGGCCGCCGCTGCGGCCCGATGCCGAGCCGGCTGCTGCTGGAGACGAGAAGCTTTCGGAAATCGTGATCGAGATTCGCGACGGCAACCTGGTCCTGATCTCCGACGACGAGGAGGCCCTGGACCAGCTCGAGGCGCGGTTGCAGTCGCTGATGGCTCACATGTCGCCCAAGACGACCTGGACCATCTTCTACCTCCGCTCGGCCGACGCGACCGAGGCGGCTCTGATGCTCGAGAGGCTCTTCCCTCAGAGCTCGGTGTCGGCTATGGCCAGCAGTTCCGGCGGCAGTCTCTTCGGCGACCTCACCGGAGGACTCTCGTCGATGGGCAGCAGCCTGATGGACATGACTGGCATCAACTCGCTTTCTAATGGCCCGATGTCATTGCGGATCATCCCCGAGACGCGATCCAACGCGTTGTTTGTTTCGGGTCCGGCCGACCAGATCGCCGATGTCGAGAGCGTGCTGAAAATTCTCGATGCCGCCGAACTTCCCGCGCAGCTCCGTAGCCGCGCACCTCGATACATCACGGTCGAGCACGCCGACGTCAACGAAGTCGCCCAGATCGTCCGCGATGTCTACAAGGAAGAACTCACCGCGAGTAGTCGCTCAAGAGGCGGCAACCCGACGCAGGGAGGCGGTAACCCGTTTGCAATGCTGATGGGCGGCGGCGGCGGCGGCGGCAGCAGCCGCGGCCGTAGCTCTCGCGGTGGCGGCAGTAGCCGTGGGGGGGGCGGTGTGAAAATGACGCTCGGTGTCGACAACCGCACCAGCGCCCTGGTCGTCTCGGCCAGCGACTCGTTGTTCAAGCAGGTCCAGGCCCTCGTCACGACGCTCGACAGCGCCGCCAAGGATGCGAAGCGGACCGTGCGGATTGTCACCCTGGAAAACACCAATTCGACGGCGATCCAGCAGGCCGTGCAGGCCCTGCTGCCCAAGACGACGGTCAGCACCGGCGGCGGGTCGAATAGCCCCACCGGTTTTGGTCCCTCGAGCCGCTCCAGCAGCCGTGGCGGCAGCAGTGGCGGCAGCAGTGGCGCTGACCAGGCCGCTCGAATGCGGCAGTTTATGCAAATGCGGCGTGGTGGCTCAACCGGTGGCCGGACCAGCCGGGGAGGATCCGGCGGATCCCCGTTCGGTGGCTTCGGCGGCCGTACCACCGGTGGCTCGACCCGTGGTGGGTCCGGCCGCTCGCCCTTCGGCGGCCGCGGCTCGAGCCGGGGTCGGTAGTCGCCATGGACATTGAATCTATTCTGCAGCAGCGCGGGCTGGTCAGTGAGGACCAGTGGCGCGAGGCCCGGGCACAGGCTGGCGGCCGCCGGATCGATAGTGTGTTGGTCGAGATGGGGCTGTTGAGCGAGGACCAGGCGCTAGAGGCCTTTGCCGATGAACTCGGAATGGAGTTCATCGAGCTGGGTGGTTTCGAAGTCGACGCCGAGTTGATCGGCCAGTTCCCCACCGCGGCCATCTTCCGCCACGAGGTGCTGCCGCTGGATCGGGTCAATGGCAGCGTGAGGGTCGCGACCAGCGATCCCTTCGACCTCGAAGCACTCAGCGAACTCTCCAGCCTCTCGGGATTCGAACTCGATCCCGTACTCGCACGCCACGAAGACATCGTGGAGCTGATCAAGGCGCACTTGGGCGTCGGGGGCGACACGATTACCGAACTGGTCGCCCGGCAGGCCGACGACGGTGTCGAACTGCTCGAGGGCATCGACGACGTCGACGGGGACCTGGTCGAGGAGGCCCAGGCCGCGTCGGTGATCCGGCTGGTCAACGAGTTGTTGATCGAGGCCCTGGAGATCAACGCGACCGACGTGCACATCGAGCCCCAGGAATTCGGCCTGCGGGTCCGTTACCGTATCGACGGGATGCTCAGGCCCCAACCGGTGCCTCCCGAAATCAACCAGTTCTATACGTCGATCATCACGCGGCTGAAGATCATGTCGCGGTTGAATATTGCCGAGCGGAGGCTGCCGCAGGACGGGCGGATCAAGCTGAGGGTCCGCAGTCGCGAAATCGACGTGCGGGTCTCGATTATCCCGATGATCCACGGCGAGGGAGTGGTGCTCAGGCTGCTCGACAAGAGCAAGATGGTTTTCAACCTGGTCAACGTTGGGCTGCCGCCGGAGATCATCGCGGTCTTCAACGAGCTGATCCAGTTGCCTCACGGCATCATCTTGGTCACCGGACCCACTGGCTGCGGCAAGACCACCACGCTGTACAGCTGTCTCAACGAACTGAAATCAACGACCACGAAGATCATCACGGTCGAGGATCCGGTCGAGTACCAGACCGAGGGGATCAACCAGATCCAGGTGCACAACAAGATCGGTCTCACGTTCGCTCACGGGCTTCGCAGCATCCTGCGGCACGACCCCGACGTGATCCTGGTCGGCGAAATCCGGGACAGCGAAACGGCCAACGCGGCGATGCAGGCCTCCCTGACCGGTCACCTGGTCTTCACCACCCTGCATACCAACGATGCTGCGAGCGCTTTCACGCGGCTGATCGACATGGGAGTCGAACCGTTCCTGGCGGCGAGCACGGTCGAGGGCGTGATGGCTCAACGGCTGATCCGCCGCTTGTGCGAGGAATGCCGCGAAGCCTACACGCCGGTGGATGCCGAGTTGCCGGCCGATTTTCCCAGGCCGTTGCCCGAGGTGCTCTATCGACACGTCGGCTGCCGGACCTGTCGCGACACCGGCTACTCCGGCCGGACCGGGATCTTCGAATTGCTGCGGACCGACGAAGGCGTGCGAGACCTGTGTGTCGAGCGGGCCAGTTCCACCCGAATCCGCCGATACGGATTGGAGAACGGAATGACCACGCTGCGGCATTCAGGCTGGTTGAAGGTCGTCGCGGGAGTCACGGATGTCGAGGAGATTGCGCGGATCACCAAGGGAGGCCTGCTCTGATTCAGGCTGCCCGAGGGCAACCAGAATCTCCATCCTGGAACACGTTTCCATATCTCTGACCCTTCCCGTCGGCAGCAATGCCCGCGGTACCGAGTGCTCCGATGGCCGATTTTCAGTACACAGCTCGAGAGCTGACCGGTCGCGAAGTGACCGGCGTGCTGAGTGCGGGCAGCCAGGCCGAGGCGGCCAGATCGCTTGCCGGACAGAGCCTGTTTCCGCTCTCGATCTCGCTGGCTGACGAGGAAGTTCGGCAGCAGAAGTACGCCGGGCGGAAGGTCAAGGCCCGGTACCTGGCAACCTTCTTCAGTCAACTGGCCGACCTGCTCCGCTCGGGTGTCCCTCTGTTGAGATCACTCGATCTGCTCGACCGCCAGATCAAGGTCGGATCGCTGAAACTGGTGCTCGGCGAGGTGCGGAACCAGGTCGCCGATGGGACCCCGCTGGCCACCTCGCTGGGTCAGCACCCGCGTGTCTTCAACGACCTGGTCGTCAGCATGGTGCGAGCCGGCGAGGAGGGCGGGTTTCTCGAAGACGTGCTCAAGCGGATCGCCACCTTCACCGACCACCAGGAAGATCTCAAGGGACGGGTGCTCGGAGCGGTCGCCTACCCCGCCTTCCTGGTCGTCACTGGGTTCACAGTGGTTACGGTGATGATTGTCTGGTTCGTGCCCAAATTCGAACCGATCTTCGACCGGCTCAAGACCCAGGGCGAACTGCCCTGGGCCACCACCACGCTGCTGGGGATCAGTGGGTTCCTGCAGCAGCCGGTGGTCGAAGGTAGCGGGGCACAGGCCTGGATGCTGATCCTGCTGGCCCTGGTGGGCATCGGGTTCGGTGGCATGATGTGGTCGCGGACCGAGGCGGGGCACTGGTTCACCGACCGGATGCGACTGAAACTGAATGTCATCCGCAGCCTGGCCACGGCGCGGTTCTGCCGCATCCTGGGCACGCTGCTGCACAACGGAGTCCCGATTCTCAACTCGCTCCGTATCGCCAAGGACGCCTCGGGCAACCTGGTGCTGGCCGGAGCCATCGATGCCGCGGCAGACAGCGTCCAGGACGGCAAGTCGCTGGCCGGACCGCTGGGCAGCAGTGGAGAGTTCTCGGATGAAATCGTCGAGATGATTGCCGTGGGCGAGGAATCCAACAACCTCGAACAGGTCCTGATCAACATCTCCGAGAACCTCGAACGACGCACCTACCGCCAACTGGAACTGGGCGTCCGCTTTCTCGAACCCCTGATGCTGATGGTGATCGCGGGAGTGATCCTGTTCGTGGTCGCCGCGCTGCTGCTACCGGTCTTCCAAAGTGCGGGGACCGTCTAGCACAAGAGGTCGGTTTCGACTTTCGGGTCGGCACCGACACACCTCAATCACAAGACCTCACGGGTCCCATACCCAACGGAGAGACAGACAATGCAGATTTCACGCAAACCCAGGACTGACCGAGTGTGCCGCCACCGCGGCGGTTTCACGCTGCTGGAAGTCCTGCTGGTGCTGGCGATCCTGATCGCGATCGCCGCGATGGTCGTGCCCAACATCGTGGGTGCCGCCGACGAAGCCAACAAGGACACCACGCGTCTGAACATCAAGGCCTTCGAACAGGCGGCTCAGATGTACAAGATCAAGAACAAGTACTGGCCCGACGGCGGGACCGAAGACGTGGTGATGTTGTTGATGATGACCGAGGACGACCGGGGACAACCGCAGGCGGCCTTCCTCGAAAAGATCCCCGTCGATGCCTGGGGTGAGCCGCTGCAGTACATGTACCCGCCCCCCGAGGACACCGGCAACACCGGCAAGCCGCTGATCTACTCGTTCGGTGCCGACCGCGTCGAGGGTGGAATTGACGACATTTCGAATATCGATGACCTGATGGAACAGAACCTGTAGTCCGGGCCGCACCGATCGTGGAGCACCATGACCCCTTACCAGCCAACTCAACTGGCCAGCCGATCCAAAGCGGAAGTCTCCCGCGGACGGAACACGCTGCGCCGCGCGATGACGCTGATCGAGGTGATGCTGGTGCTTTCGATCCTGGTGGCACTGGCAGGGTTGTCCTATCCCTCAATCGACAGGTTGCTCGAACAGTTGGCCATGGATGAGGCCGTCTCTCCGGTCCGTAACCAGCTCTCGAGAACCCGGACCCGTGCACTCGATGCGGGCCTGACCTGGCAATTCCGCTTCGAGCCCGGCGGTCGACGCTACGTGGCGGTGCCCTACGAATTTGACGAGATCGAGGGCGATGATCAGCAGCAGCAGTCGCAGTTGGAACTGCTGCCGCGAGTCTCGGGTCAGCTGCCCGAGGGCTTCTCTTTCAGCCCCGCCGACGAGGCCACCACCGGCACCGAAGCCCTCGACGAACTGGCGCTCGCAGGGCTCACACAACAGGATGACCTGCAGGGAGCCACGTGGTCGCCTCCGTTGCTGTTCTTCAGCGACGGCACCTCGCGAAACGCATCGTTCGACATCGTCGACGAACAGCTTCGCAGTCGCCGCCTGAGCGTCCGCGCGTTGACCGGTGCGGTCACCGTCAAAGACCCCAACCAGGTTTCAGGCTCGGGGTCAGGTCGGAGGCCAGGCCGATGACCCGCCGATCCGGATTTACCCTGCTGGAAGTGATCGTCTCGCTGTCGATCTTCGTCGCCGCGTTTGCCGCACTTTCACAGCTGTTCTCCCTGGGCGCCCGGGCCGCCGTGGATGCGGCGCTGGAGACCCAGGCCGCCGTGCGGGCCGAGGCGAAGATGGCCGAGGTGGTGGCGGGAATCGAGTCGTTCGAGGCGGCCAGCGAGACGCCGTTCGAGGACGATCCGAACTGGAGCTGGAGCCTGGAGCTTAACCAGACGGAACCGCACCCAGATCTCTACGAGATGAAGGTGACGGTCGTATTTCAAAATGGTAGCGGTCAGCCGGCGATGACCTTTTCGCTGGTCCGCTTCCGTCGCGATCCCCAGTTGATCCTCGACGCGGCCGACGCGGCCGCCGCGGCTGCCGAGGAGGACGAATCATGAGAGGTTCGCTGTCGGGAAAACCGCGTCGGGGCAACTTGAGAGGGTTTACGCTGATCGAGGTGCTGGTGGCCGTGTCGATGGCACTGTTGCTGATGACGGCCGTCTACTCGGCCATCGATATGCACTGGCGGTACGAAACCGCGGGGGAGCTGGAACTGCAGCGCGGGCAGGTGGCCCGGGCCGTCTACGCCCGGCTCTCGATCGATATCCGCAGCGTACAGTTCTCGCCGCCGGATCCCGAGGACGCCGGGTTGGAAGACGAGGAGGGCGCCGACGAGGAGGCTCTCGATGACGTCGATACCGAAGAGTTGTTGCAGACCCAGAGCCTGGGGGTCATCGGCACGTCGACTCGGCTGACTCTGCACGTCAACAAGCCGGTGCCGCCACGGATGTTCAGCTTCACGGGCAGCGGCGAGGAGGAGCTGGTGTTGCTCGAGAGTGAGCAGCGGTCGGTGACCTGGTTCTTGGCCGACCTGGGGGGCGGTGAACTCGAAGGGCTCTCCGCGTCACGCTTCGTCGACGACCAGGCGATCGCCGCGGCGGGAATGCTCAGCAACAACTCGGTCCTCGACGGCCCGCTCGGGTTGGCCCGCAGCGAGGTCGACCGGCTCGCGGGCACCATCGACGCCCCGGCCGAAAACGAATCAGCGCTGGCCGAAGTGGCCGAATTCCTGGCTCCGGAAATCAACGCCCTGAACTTCCGTTACTTCGACGGGGTCGACTGGCAGGACGAATGGGACAGCCAACTGCAGGGTTCGATTCCGTTGGCGATCGAGATCATCATCGGTTTCGTTCCGCCGGTTCCCGATGACCCACTGCAGGCGGCGGCTCCGGATGCGATCCCCACGACCTATCGCTTCGTGGTGGCTCTGTCGGTCGCCGAAGCGGTGGTTTCCGGAGACGACTTATAGGACGTCCACCTCGAACCCGTTCCAACCACAAAGAACAGCAGACCAGCTCCCTCTCTCCAAGACGATTCATGCAAACTCTGCCACGTACCGCCGCACGACCGATGCCGTCGCCACCGCGGCGAGGCTCGATCCTCGTCATCGTGCTCGTCGTTGTGGCGATGTTGTCGCTGGGGGCCTACACGTTTTCGCAGAAGATGATCATCGAGTCCGAAGCGACCGGGATGTACGCCCGCCAGGTCCAGACCCGCGCGATGGCCGATTCGGGTGTCGAACTGGTCTCGGCACTGCTCGGCGATTCGCTCGATCCCAGGGACATCGGGCTGTACCACGACCGCGGCCAGTTCCAGGGCATCGAGGTCCTGTCCCACGACAACCCGGCACTCAGCGGGCGGTTCTCGGTGGTGGCCCCGATCGAGGCCGACCCCGAGTTCCGCCAGATCCGTTTCGGGCTGATCGACGAATCGGCCCGCATTAATCTCAACGCCATCCTCAGCCTCGACCTCGACACCACCGACTTCGAACTCGAAACGGGAATCGAAGGCGAGGGCGAGGACCTGGATCGGCCGCTGGAGTTGGCCCAGAGAGAAATCCTGATGGGGCTGCCGGGGATGACCGAGGAGATTGCTGATTGCATCCTCGATTGGCTCGACGACGACGACGACATCCGCGAGTTTGGAGCCGAGTTCGAATACTATGAGGCAATCGGAGTCCCCTATTCACCTCGCAACGGCTCCATCTCCTCCCTTGATGAACTGCTTAAGATCAACGGTATCGACAGTTGGCTGTTGTACGGCGAGGACGCCAATCGCAACGGGTTGCTCGATCCGAACGAGGACGATGGCGAGGCGAGACCGCCCTTTGATGACGGCGACGGTGTGCTGACGCTGGGATGGACCTCGCTGCTCTCGACCAACGCCCGCGAGATCAACCTGCGAGCCGATGGTGATGAGAAGCTGAATGTGAACCAGGACCTGCTGACCGAACTCTACGACGCGCTCGTCGAGGAGTTCGACGAGGACGTGGCGAGATTCGTCGTGGCCTACCGGATGTACGGGTCGACCGATGATCCCGAGACGGGAGACTGGCCCGTGCCCGAGCCCGAGGACCCGGTGACCCGGGGAGAACTCAACCTGGCTCGAGGATACCGCCGCGAGATCAGGTCGGTGTACGAGTTGATCGGGATCACGGTGACCGCGACTGAAGAGGGTGAGAACGGCGGGCAGATGTTCACCTACGAAAGTCCCTGGTCGGGCGAACCGGGGACAATGACGGGCTACCTGCCCGACCTGATCGACACCCTCAGCGTCAGCGACGACCCCTACATCGATGGACGAATCAACGTCAACCAGGCCCGCCGCGAAGTGCTGCTGGGGGTGCCGGGGATGACCGAGGAACTGGTCGACGAGATCATGGCGGCCCGGGCGGTCGATTCCAAGACCGGCGAGCCGCCCGAGGACCTGCAGGAGCAGCGGGCGACGTCGGGGTGGCTGGTCACCGAGGGGCTGGTGGAACTGGAGACGATGAGGATTCTCGATCCATTCCTGACCTCCCGCGGTGCCGTCTTTCGGATGCAGATCATCGGTCATTTCGACGCCGGCGGACCGTTCACGAGGATCGAAGCCGTGATCGATGCGACCGGAGAATTACCCAAGGTGACATTCGTGAGAGACCTGACGGAACTGGGCAAGGGCTACTCCTACCAGCTCCTGATTCCGGATTAGGCACAGCATGAGGATTGTGACGATCAGGTGAAGACAAACCGGATTTTCCTGAGCGGGCCGCGTTTGAGAGCGACTCGGATCCGGGCCAGGCTGGGTTGAGTATTAAGATTGAGTCGTCAGTAACAAAGAGACCGGACAACACAGAAACCACACGATTTCAGGTACACAGTCATGGCCGATTTCCTTTGCCTGCATTGGGGCGAGCGAGTTGTTGGTGTCGAGGCGTCGGTTTCCGGAGAATCGATTCGCGTGCGGAACACGCTGAGCGCCGATCGAGTTTCCGGCACCGATGAGTCGTCGGAGGGCATTGAGTCGGAAACTCCCAGCGATCCGGCCTGGTTGTCCTCAGCCGTGTCGGAGGCCGGAGTGTCGGCTCGGCAGGCCTTCGTGGTTCTGAGTCAGCAGGACGTCGTCACCCGCTGGCTGGAATTGCCGGCGGTGCCCGACGAGGAACTGCCCGAGGTGGTTCGCTGGCAGGCGGGCACCAAGTCGACTCTGCCGGTCGACCAGCTCATCGTCGATTATCTGCCGTTGCCGGTGGCCGAGGACGCCGAGACGCGATCGGTGCTGTTGGCGACGGTGGCACGCGAAACGGTTGACGAGATCAGTCGAGAGCTCTCCGTCGCCGGTCTGGAATTGAGTGGCGTCGGTGTTGGCAGCCTGGCACTGACCGACCTGGGACTGAGAGTCGCCGGCGGGCATGACACGTCCGATGGCCTGGTGATCGCCGCCGACGGCAATCAGCTCGAAGTCACCGTCCATCAACACGGACTCACCATCCTCACCCATTCGGCTTCACTCTTGAATGAGTCCGATCCGGTGCGAACCGCCGGCCAGGCGATCAGCCGAGCACTGTTTGCCGCCAGCAACTCCGTTTCCGACCTCAAGCTCGAATCCGCTGTCCTGCTCGGTTCCCTGGGCGACGATCTTGCCGAGGTGGTCCGCAGTCGACTGGTTCGGGGCGACGGCGAGTCCAGGGTGGATGTCGTCTCGTTGACTAACATCCCCATGGTCAACTTCCGGAAAGCTCCCGAAGAGGACCTTGCCGGTTCACCGGCCCTGGCCGCTGCTGTCGGCGGGCTACTGACGGCGGCCGGCGAAGTTGCCGAACGAGTCGATTTCCTGGACCCGCATCGGCCGCCGCCGCCGCCGCGCCGCGTGTCGAACCAGATGATGGTTGGGGTGGCGGTCGGAGTGCTGCTGCTGCTGGGGCTGGTCTACGCGGTGCGAGTGATCGGATCGCAAAAACTCGTAGGGGAAATTGAGCAGCTCGAGCGCGAGATCACCACGGAGAAGAAGAAGTTTTACGGTACCTCGGACATCACGAACAAGGGGCTGCCTTCGACCACCGCGGTCCATCGCTGGCTTGGCACAAACGACTCGAAGGCTGGGCGTGTGCAGTGGCTCGATCACCTCCATGAACTCTCGCCGCTGATCGGCGAGAGTGACGACTTGATCCTGACTGAGATCGACCTGAGCCAGGACGTGAGGAAGGGGCTGGGACGGATCACCGTCACCGGGCTGGCCAACGATCCGGATCCGGTGACACGGGTCACCAGCCGGATCCGAGATCACAAGAACTACAACGTACGACCTTCGAGTTTCGATCCGAACAAGGATCGCCAGGCGGAGTACAAGTGGCGATTCAGCAAGGTGAACATCCTGCTCCAGGGTAAGGCCAGCACACCTGGAGACAGCGACGCAGCCGACACGAAGGCAGACGAGAAGGCCCAGCAGGTTGATACGGGAAAGGCCGGATCATGAAACGCTCAGAAATGATACTCGTCGGCGGGTTGGTGCTCGTCGTGGTGGGATACCTGGTAGGACAGTCGTTGCTGGACCTGGTGACCGGGTCAGGTACACGCCTGGCGGCCAAGAAGCAGGCGCTAGACCGAGAGAAACTTCAACTAAAGGATCTCAACCGCTGGAAGCACCAGAGCCTGGCACGACCCGAGGCCAACGGCGCCGACCGGGCCGAGGAACAGTACCGCAACTGGGTCTGGTCGCTCGCCGAGTCGATCGGGAAATTCGAACAACTCAACGTGGCTCCCAACAGCCGCGGCCGCAGCCGCCGGAGTGGTGGGTTCGTGCCGGTGCAGGTGCAACTGACCTGCGTGGCACGATACGGAGACATCCAGCGGTTCCTGTATCGCTTCTACCAAGCCGATCTGCTGCACCGCGTGGTGTCGTTGAGAATGAAGTCGAAGTCGCAGGACCACGATCCGCAACTCGATGTGACGCTGGTCGCCGAGGGACTCAGCCTCTCCTACGCCGTCAAGGAACTCTCGCAACGCGATACCCTGTTTCCCCAGGCTCAGTTGGCGTCCGATGCGGCCGACAATACGCTCGTCGTCGCACAGGCAAAGGGATTTCCGGTCAAACCGAGATTCCTCGTGCGGGTCGGTGACCAGTATCTGGATGTGACATCAAGCGAACAGGCAGAGGATCAGGACACCGGGGCCAAGACCACGCGGTGGGTCTACGAGGCCGTTAGCCCTGAAAAGACCCTCGCTGCCGACTCGACCGTCGAATTCGTACGGGTCGCTAAATCGATGAAGAAGGTCACCCTGGACGACTACAGGCTGATCAATCCCTTCGCTCGCTACAGCGCTCAACTGATCGTCGCTGGACGCAAGACGGTCACCGTCGGCGAATCCTTCAGCCTGACGGCTCGAGTCGATGGAGCCCGGCCGGGGATCCAGACGACATTCGAACTCGGATTACACCCCGAGGGGATGACCATCGACCCGAAGACCGGGAAGATCACCTGGCAGATCGAAAAGAGCCAGGCTCCGGGCAAAACGAGTGTTGAAGTGCTCGCCAAGCTGGAAGGGCGTGAGGCGAAACTCGCCGGTAGCCCGATCCCGCTCGAATGGAGGGCGGTCCGAGTCGTGGCGGTCCAAAACAGAGCGCCGACCGTCGGAAGCCTGAGCTCGATCACTGCTGTGGCCGGTTCGGTTGTCGAGTTCACCGCCTCGGGGACCGACCCCGAAGAGGGCACGCTCGCATTCGCGCTCGCGTCGGGATCGCCCCGCGGAGCGACAATCGATGCCAAGAGCGGCCAGTTTCGCTGGGTGCCGCAGGCGCCCGGTAAAGTTACGGTGACCGTCGAGGTCCGCGACGATGGCTCGCCACCACAAAAGGGCAGCCGCAGCGTGACCATCGATGTCTCGCTCGACTCGGCACAATTCACCGTGCTCACCGCCTCGATCATCCGCGATGGAGAACCCGAGGCGTGGCTCTTCGATCGACTCAAGAACCAACGTGTCGTCCTGAAACCGAAGGCCCGTTTTCGGTACGGAGAGATCGAGGCCGAAGTGGTGTCAATCGAGGACCGGGCGGTCGTGTTCCGCATCGGTAAGGAGCAGCGACGACTCACGCTCGGCGACAGCCTCCAGAAACTCAAACCGGCCGCCAAGCCCTACGATTCGGATCCCAAACCCGTTCAGACCACAACCAAAGTGAAACCGGCCGATTCAAAATCGGCTGCCAAGAAGACGGCTGATGCAAAACCGGACGACGAGAAGCCGGCTGCCAAGAAGACGGCCGACGCGAAACCGGCTGACGTGAAACCGGCCGATACGAAAGCGGCCGCCAAAAAGGCGGCTGACGCGAAACCGGCCGTTAAGAACGCGGCCGACGACAGGTAGGCCGGTCGCCCGCGACGGAAGTTTGGACACGGCCGCCGGTTGCGCTGTTCCGTGGGACCGACAATCCGATTCGATCCGGTTGGATTGGTTTAACCGACTGTAGTGATTGTGCCGATATTACTGGTGCAATCGGTATTTCCGGATGCGCACGTCGTTCAATGGGGGTTGGCGAAGCTCGGCTGTCAGTGTGGTGAAACACCAGCACGAAACGATATTTCAACGTCAAGGATGACACAGTGTTCACTTCACCTGCAAACTCGCGATTGTTGTTGACGACTCTCCTGTGTGGTGGAATGACCGTCACGGTAGGCACCTTGGCCTTTGCCAAGGCGCCCTGGTCATTCCGTACCAAGACGTCCGACAAGCAGCCGGTGGCTCAGGCCGAGGCTGTGCGGTCGAAGCTGAATCACCCAATTGGACTGAGGTGGGACAAGCTCATCAACGAGCTAGCCGCCGAACACGGACTGACGGCGGTGATCGATCGGATTCCGTCGGAACACTTCAAGCGATTCGACCGCCGCGAGTACAACCTGACCGACGCTCTCAACCTGCTCAACGAAGAGCTTCATCAGCAGGACTTCCGACTGATCCGCCAGGGCGACTTCCTGGTGCTGCTGCACCTGCGTGATACCCGAACCCGCTACCGCCGACCGCATCTGCCGCAGGCCACCAAGGCCACGACCACCGCGGCACGCAAGTCGATTCCCAGACGTCAGCCTGATCCCGGTTTCCAATCTCACACGATCCGACCTCGAAGCTGGCAGCAGCCGCAGCAGCCGCAGCAGCCGCAGCAGCCGCAGCAGCCGCAGCAGCCGCAGCAGCCGCAGCCACTGAAGCCGTCGGTACAACGTGCGACGTTCCAGGACCATCCGGTGGCCCAGTTGATTCAAACAGCGGTCGTGCCCAAGAACCGTACGGTGTTGCAGTTGGCTCGTCGTCTGTACACGGCCTTCCTGTCGCACAGCGAACTGGTTGATGTCGGCCCGGCCGGGCTTCCCGCGTTCCGGGTCATGGATCGTGCGACGAAGTCCGAGGATGGCAAGCCGCTGCCCAGTAGCGGCAGCGACACTCGCGTTGTCCGATTCAGTGTCGGCATCGACAGCAAGAACAACCGGCTCCTGGTTGAAGCTCCCGACAGGACCGCCGGCGCGGTGGTACGGATGATTCGATTACTCGATGTTCCCGACACGGCCGAGCAGCCCCAGATCACGATCCGCGACTCGCAGTCAGACGCCGATGTGGTGGCTGCCAAGGTTCGCCCGGTGATCCGTAAACTTGCGGCCGCCAATTCCACAAAGACTCCGATCGCAGACTCCAAGCCTGCAGCGTCCACGAAAGACACCCTGGCACTGCTCACCGCCCAAGCCCAACCGAAAGCCCAGACGAAAGCCCAGACGAAAGCCCAGCCAAAAGCCCAGCCAAAAGCCCAGCCAAAAGCCCAGTCCCGCCTGCCGCGTCAGCCGCGTCAGCCGGCGACTCCACCAGCCACCGAGGACGCCCCAGCGGCCGGTCAGCCGGGGATGCCGATGGAGGCAATCCTGGGCGGGCTGAAGGGCGAGGTGAAGATCGAGGTGTTGCCCGATGGTCGGCTGGTGGTGATCGGAAACCAGGCAGATGTCGACAAAGTAATGACGCTGATCGAGCTACTCGAGAGCTACGGGGCACCGTCGGCTCCCGACCTCGAGATCCTTGTGCTCGAGCACGTCAACGCCGTAGCACTGGCCAGCCTGTTGACCTCGGTCTACGAAACGCTCAACACCGCCCGTACCCAGGCGGGCCAGAGGAGCCAGACGGTGACGGTGGTCCCGGTGGTCAAGCCCAACGCGGTGCTGATTCTTGCCCCCGGAGGAGATCTGCAGTCGATCCTCGACCTGGCTGTCGAACTCGATCGACCGGTCGATCCGTTGACCGAGTTCGAGGTATTTCGCCTGAAGCATGCCCCGGCAGGGCAGGTGGCGACGATGATCGAGGATCTGTACGAGGAGGGCGAGGAGCGGCCCGGGCTGGCGACTCGCGTGGTGGTCTACCCCGATGTCCGTACCAACTCGATCGTCGTCCAGGCCCGGCCCCGTGATCTGCAGGAAGTCGCGGCGCTGGTCAAGCGGATCGATCTGGACAGCGCCAATTCGATCAATCAGCTCCGAGTGTTCCAGCTCAATCACGCCATCGCCGAGGAGCTGTCCGAGACGATCAACCTGGCGATCCAGAGCGTGATCAACCCGGCGCGTCAGCCAA
>Ga0310123_10000744_pt1 | contig 28671 bp, 19 predicted proteins | sample CB6_AW_1057_MG_FD_203505 | JGI IMG/M metagenome (GOLD analysis project Ga0310123, IMG submission 203505) | Marine microbial communities from Western Arctic Ocean, Canada - CB6_AW_1057 | ecosystem: Environmental > Aquatic > Marine > Oceanic | place: Canada: Western Arctic Ocean | collected... | reverse complement strand
TGGTCCAGGTACTCGAGCGACTTGCGGGGCCGATTCTGAGAATGGTGGTGACTGGCCAGAGCGTAGAGGGCGTTGAGTCGCGATTCGACGCCGATCGCGGGGTTCTTGAGTGCCGCGGCAGCGTGACGGACCGCCTGGTTCTTGTTGTCCGCAAACAGCAACTGAGCCAGCGTCGCTTCGACATCGGGATCGTCCAGGCCGTCATTGTGGACCTGCAACAACAGGGTCTGCGAACGGTCCCAGAGTTGTTGCGACCGGGGACCGGAATCGATTCCCAACTGGAAGACCCGCTTCAGCGTCGCCAGGCCGAGTGAACGTTGGCGGTCGAGTTGGTGGTAGCCGGAGAGGTCGTGCAACGGTTCGAGCCCGTCCCCGGGAGCTCTGCCCGAATTTCCGGGCCTGGTGTTGGCAGCGTCACCGCCGTGGAGACCGATGAGATGGTGCGTGACCGCGGTGTGCAGGGTCTTGGTCGGAATCGTCGGCATGTGGCAGGCGATGCAGTTGTCGGCCGGACGGGTCTGCTGACGCCGGATTTCATCGGCTGTGCATCGACTCGTATCGGCTGCACCGTGGCAGTTCTGGCAGAGTCGGCGGTAGTGAGCGGGCCGGTCGGCGACGGTGGGCGTCGCGTGGGGATTGTGACAGGTGATGCAGGTCAGCGAGTCGGATTCTCTGTAACAGCGGCTCAGCATCATCTGCTCGGCATGACCCACGACCTGCATCTGCTGGCGGGGATCGGTCGATCGGTAATAGTGCTGGAAGTCCTCGAGCGCCAGTCCGGGCCGATAGTCGGCCAGGCCTCGGCCGCGGGGGTCGACGTAGGCTCGGGACTGCAGGTGGCACTGGTGACAGACCGCCTCGGCACGATCACGGTCCAACCGGGCGGGATTGACGATCGTCCGGTCGTACTCTCCGCCGTCCCCGCCGGTTTCGCCGGTCGATTTCCCGTTGTGCCTGGCGGTGTGCAAAGACCCCGGCCCGTGGCAGCGTTCACAGCCGATCGCCAGCTCATCGATTCGGATTCGGTGATAGCTGTTGTCGATCGCGGTGGCCCGCCCGGCGTGGCAGAACAGGCAGGCCGCGGTGATCTCTCGCTGGAACCCCAGGTGATGTGGCGAGTCGTAACCGGGCGACATCGACCACTCGGGTTTCGCGACGTACCAGGTCAGCGGAGATTCGACGAGGAAGCCGTCGATTTCGCAGAGGTACATGGTGAAGTGGACACCCGATCCGACGACGTACTTGATGTCGTGTTCACCGACGATCCACGGTTGAGAGCCCCCGGTGATCTCCTCGCGGTGCAACAACCTGCCGTCCTGCCGGGTCGACTGCAGGACTCGTTCGGAGGGCTTGTGTTTGATGGAGGTGTCGGGGGGTTCGGCGTCGAGATTGACCGTCCGCATCGACCGGGACATGCCCGAGAGGGCGAACGAGTCGGCCTCGTCCTGGTGACACTCGCGGCAGGCCTGGCTGCCGACGTAGCGGGCCTGGACCCGGGTATTGAGGAACGGGCTGGCCGCCGGAGCTGTCAGCGAGATCGAGGCGACGTGACCTTCGTCGGTTTCAGGCGGCTCGACCACGGGGCCCAGGAGCAAGGGCCACCACAACGGAAGCGCCGCGGCGGCGGCAGCAACCAGCGCCACAACAATCGCCAGTCGTGTCTTCTTACCCACGGCGACTCTCTTGCCGGCCTTCCCGGGCCCCGTCTACCTATCTCACGGCAGTCGAATGGAATTCGTCGGTGAAGCGAAACAACAGTGGCCGAGGTGGGATTCGAACCCACACACCCCTTACGGGATACGGGATTTTAAGTCCCGTGCGTCTGCCAGTTCCGCCACTCGGCCGTCAGGGAGCAGCCTAGCGGTTGGCGGGAGTTGGCCGGAAGGCTGCGGGTTTCTCAGTTCCACGCCGCTAAAGCCACCCGGGCCTGGTCGATCAGTTGCTCGAGAACGACCAGATCGTCGCTGGGAGCCGTCTTGGCACAGCTCTGCAGCATCCCCAGTGCCCGGTCGGGGTGGCCAGCCTTGAGTGTGACCAGGGCCAGGTCGCGGCGTTGGGCGTAGGAGGCGGGTTCGAGCAGCGTCAGCCGCTGCTGGACCGGCAACGCGGGCTTCCAACTGTCATGGTCGATGTAGACCGCCTTGAGGTTGTTGAGCATCCGTTGGATGATCTGCCGCGGGCGAGTCGGACCGAGTGCCGGGAGCAGTCGTTGGTGGGCCAGGCCGGAGAGGTCGCCCAGCCAGTCGAGGCACTCGTCGAGTTCCATCACGCGGCCGCTGGAGAAGGCATCGAGGAACAGGGGTCCGGCAGGGGTGTCGAGGCGGCACAGGAAGTGGACCGGAGCGGCGACGCCCTCGAGCGGAATTTTCAATCGCTTCGCCACGGCGAGGTAGATCAGCGAGAGGCTGATCGGGATGCCGTGACCTGTGGCGATCACGTCGGGCAGGAAACTGCCCGACGCCGATCGGAACGCCTCGGCGCTGCCGGTCAACCCGTGGCTTCCCGAGAGGCACCCTGCCAGCGCTTCGAGCAGGTCGTGTTCGTCCCCGGCTCGAGCCACCGGTGCGGCCAGTTCGGCCGCCCGTTGGTCGAACCACTTCAGCGTGGCGTTGAAGTCCAGCGATGGACTGACGTCTCGGGCCAGCTCCAGTGCCACGGTCTCCAGGTCGACGTCGTCCTGCCGCACCAGCAGCTTGGCGAATTCCTCGTCCCCGGAAAAACTCATCTCGGTGTCAAACGACGACACTCTGCGCTCCCCCGGAGACAGGCGGTGAAACAGGCCACCGCGACGGGCGTGCGTCGCGTGGCGCTGGCCGAATTCTAGCCCGGTCGTACGGCTGGGACAATTGGAGTCGTGAAAGGAATCCCGAAGTCTCGAGACTTCAGCAGCGTGCGTTGGCGCGGGTGATAGTGAGCGTCAAGATGGTCGGGTTGCTCGGTGGCGGTACCTGGCCGTTTCCAAGGAGTACCTGGGATACCGGAGAACACTCGATGAAACGGTTCGTTGCGACACTGTCCCTGTTGACGCTCTCACTGCTCCTGTTGACTGGATGCGGCGATTCCGGCGGCGACGGTGGCGGGGCCGCTGACTCCGGCGGCGGTCTGCTGAAGGTCAGCAGCAAGGTGGTGGCACCGGGCAACTACATCGTGTTGGGCACCCTGACCGACCAGTTTGACCGGGCCCAGGCCAAGGCCAACGTCGAAGACACGCTCGCCCGACACTCGGACATCTCGGCCATGGTCGGCCTGTTTGCCTACAACCCGCCGGCCATCCTCGAGGCACTCAGGCAGGCCGATCGCCTCGGCGAGGGACAGACGGTCCAGGTGATCGCTTTCGATGAGGCCGACGAAACGCTGCAGGGGATCAAGGACGGGACCGTCTACGGCACCGTGGTCCAGAACCCCTACATGTACGGGTACAAGTCGATCGAGGTGTTGGCAGCACTGGAGAGCGGCAAGACCGACGTGATTCCGGAGGACAAGTTCATCGACATCCCGGCTCGCCAGATCCGCAAGGACAACGTCGACGACTTCTGGACCGATCTGAAGGCCAAGGTCGGCGGCGATGCGAAGAACGAGACCAGGGAGGGCAAACCACGATTTGCCTACGTGACCAATGGGGTGGCCTCATTCTGGACGATTGCTAAGAAGGGCGTGATCGCGGCCGGCAACAAGCTGGGAGTCAACACCGACGTGCTGATGCCAGCCGAGGGGATTGCTGACCAGAAGCGGATGATCGAGGACCTGATCACCCGGGGCGTCCAAGGGATCGCTGTCAGTCCGATCGATGCCGAGAACCAGGTCGGCTTGCTCAACCAGGCTGCCGAAAAGACCCGCCTGATCACGCACGACTCCGACGCGCCCAAGGCCAACCGCCTGGTCTACATCGGCATGGACAACTACACCGCCGGGCGGATGTGTGGCGAGTTGATCCGGGAGGCGTTGCCCAAGGGGGGCAAGGTGATGCTGTTCATCGGTCGCCTTGAGCAGGACAACGCCCGTCTGCGGCGGCAGGGAGTGATCGATGCGCTGCTGGGCCGTTCGGCCGACTCGTCTCGCTTCGATCCCGCTGACAAGGTACTCGAAGGCCGCTAGGCCCTCCCACCAGGTCTTTGCCACCCGATGTCCGACGCCCCTACAGATCGCGGCGCGGCTTCAGCGGGAAACCGCGTCGATGAGCGGGCTCGGTTGCTGGAAGTCCGTGCCGTCAGCAAGCAGTTCCCCGGGGTGCTGGCTCTCGACCGGGTCGACATGGTGTTGCACCCCGGCGAGGTGCTGGCGGTGATCGGCGAGAACGGGGCGGGCAAGAGCACGTTGATGAAGATCCTTGCCGGTGTGCAGTCGGCCGACACGGGGGAACTGCTCGTCGATGGCCAGCCGGTGCGGATTGACGGCGTCGAGGCGGCGCTGGCGGCCGGCATTGCCTTGATCCACCAGGAACTCAACCTCGCCGACAACCTCGACATCGCCGCCAACATCTTTCTGGGTCGGGAACCCCGCCGGGGGCCGGCGGGGGTTCTGATCGACCACGCACGGACACACGGCCAGTCCCGACGATTTCTCGACATGGTCGGACTGGCCGTCGACCCCGCAACGATCGTGTCGGAACTGACCATCGGCCGACAGCAGATGGTCGAGATCGCCAAGGCGTTGTCGGTTGATGCGCGTGTGCTGATCATGGACGAGCCCACATCGAGTCTTTCGCAGAGCGAGGCCGAGAGTCTCTTCGAGGTGATCGGGCAACTGCGGGACGCGGGCAAGAGCATTGTCTACATCTCTCATCGGCTTGGCGAAGTCACCCGGTTGGCCGATCGGGTCACGGTGCTCAGGGACGGGGCCAACGCCGGTGAACTGGCCCGCCACGAGATCACTCACGACGCGATGGTCCGGCTGATGGTCGGGCGCGACATCGAGCAACTTCAACGGACCGCCGACCGCAAGCTGGGTGAGGTGGTGCTGGAGGCCAGCGGCCTGCGGTCGCCGGCGTTTCCCGACCACCGTCTGGATTTCTCCGTTCGGGCCGGTGAGATCGTCGGGCTGGCCGGGCTGGTCGGTGCCGGCCGCACCGAACTGCTGCAGACGCTCTTCGGAATCACTCCCGCCCTGGACGGCCAATTGCAGATCGGGGGGACCCGACTGGTGCCGCAGGAGCCCGGCCAGGCGATCCGGGCGGGGGTGGCCCTGGTCCCCGAGGACCGCAAGCGGCAGGGACTGGTGATCGAGATGACCGTTCGCGAGAACATGAGCCTGCCGTCACTGAAACGGGATGCGCGGACAGGGTTTCTCGACCGAGGCCGCGAGCGGGAGATCAGTGACCGGATGATCGAGCGGTTGCGGGTCAAGACGTCGGGCCCCGAGCAGGTGGTCCGCTATCTCTCCGGAGGCAACCAGCAGAAAGTGGTGGTCGGGAAGTGGCTGGCGATGGAACCCCGCGTGCTCTTGATGGACGAGCCGACCCGCGGGATCGACGTGGGAGCCAAGCAGGAGATCTACACGCTGATGGAGGAACTCGCCGCTCGGGGAGTCGCTATCCTGTTCGTCTCCAGCGAGTTGGAGGAGGTGCTGCGGATGGCGGACCGGGTGGTGGTGATGCACGAGGGCCGGATCGCCGGCGAACTGGACCGCGAGGTGCTGGCCGGTGGCGAGGGTGAGGAGGCGGTGATGCGGTTGGCGACCGGAGCAGCCGGATGAAACAGGTCGTGGGGATCTTCAGCCTGCTGCTGTTCGTCTTCGTGGCGACGGCGTTGATGAGCGACGCGTTTCTCAAGCCGTTCAATCTCGAGAACCTGATGAAGCGGAGCTCCCTGTTCGGGATCATCTCGATCGGGGTTGCCTTCGTGATCATCACCGGCGGCATTGATCTCTCGGTCGGCTCGATCATCTGCCTGGTTGGCTGCGGCTTACCGTACCTGCTCCAGGTCGAATATGTCGCTCTCGGAGAGGTGTCGGTCTCCAGGGTCACTGCGAGCACCGGCATGATCGAGCTGGCACGTCCCCCGAACGGGTTTTCACCGGGCGTCCGGGTCCGGTTGATCGGATCGGCGACTGCCAACGACGGGCTGTACCGGGTCAGTGGTATCGAGTCGATGGGGATCAACGTCGCGCCCCGGCCCGGTTCGGATGCCACCGACGGTCGCCTGAGCGTGGTCCATCCGGTGAAAGTCGACGGAACCACACTGATCGTCAGCGAACCGTTCACCGATCACGATGGTGCCGACCATCGAATGGCTCCTCGTGATCGCGTGACCTTCGTTCTTGAGGACGGTCGCGAAGGGGCTACGGCGAGGGTGGTGTCGGTCGACGGTGATCGGCTGGAACTTTCCGAGGCCCCCCCGGAAAACCTGGCCGGTGTCCTCGGATTGGACAGGCGGCCGTGGACCAGTGTCCCGGTGGCGTTGGCGATCGTGCTCGGTGCCTCGCTGGCAATCGGCCTGTTTCACGGCTTGTTGATCGCCCGGCTGAAGCTGCAGCCGTTCGTCGTCACCCTCTGCGGGCTGTTGCTCTACCGCGGCATCACGCGAGGCTTCACACAGGACCAGACGCAGGGACTGACCGACGAGTACCCGACGTTGAAACTGATCGCGACAGCCGAGTTGGCGCGGATTCCGTTGGTCTGGGGACTCCTGGTCGTGGGCGGGGTGCTGCTTGTCGGGGGATCCACCTGGGCGTGGATCAGCCGCAGGCGGTTCGATGGCGAGGGGACACTGCTGGGAGTGCTGGCGGTGCCGGTCTCGGCGGCGGTGATGGGCTTGAGCCTGCTCGGTTGGGGACTGGCGGCGATGTCCTCGCAGGAGACGATCGCGATCGAGGCCAGACGGCAGCAGGCGGTCCGCGTCGACCTGCCCGAAAGGACCAGCCGGGTGAGAGTGGAGGCCACCGCGGGGGGGGAGAAATGGGTGACGATCGACGAGACGGACGTGGCCGTTACGGAGACCCGGCAGGAATTGACCGTTCCGTCACTCGAGACGATCATCGAGGCCAGGCCGGGCGAGTGGACCGAACTGCGGGTGGTGGTGCTCGAACGGGCCGAGCCGGAGATCGGTCTGCCGGCACCGCTGGTGATCCTGCTGGTCGTCGGCGTCCTCGCATCGGTGTTCCTCAACCACACCATCTACGGCCGTTACCTGCTGGCGATGGGGAACAACGAGGAGGCGGCCCTGTACAGCGGGATTCACACCGGCCGGATGATCATCCTGGCCTATGTCATCTGTGCGGGACTGGCCGGACTTGGCGGCGTGCTGTTCGTGCTCGACATCAACTCGGCTCAGCCGGTCGACTTCGGCAACTTCTACGAGTTGTACGCCATCGCCGCGGCGGTGCTGGGAGGCTGCAGCCTGCGGGGGGGCGAGGGGACGATCCTGGGGGTGGTGATCGGGGCGGCGTTGATGCGGGTGCTGAAGAACATGATCACGCTGGTCGACTGGATGCCGACCTACATCGAGTACGCGATCATCGGAGCGGTGATCCTGGCCGGGGTGATTGTTGACGAACTGGTCAAGCGGGCCGCGGCCCGGCGGCGGTTGCAGCGGATCCGCGGTGGATATGCCGAATGATCGCCGCCGTGGCAATTGGCGTGGCGATCCGGATCGGACGACGGGTAAGATCGATCAACCAAGCTTCACTCTCGACCTCGGGATTCCACGATGCCTGACAACAGATCGAAGTCGCCCACGTGTCTTCACGGACTGATCGTCGCCTGGTTGCTGATCGGTGCGGTGTCGCTGCAGGCGGCCGACAAGTTGCCGCGTGTGCCCGAGGGATTCACGATCGAGGTGGCGGCGGCCTCGCCGCTGGTCAAGCATCCGATGCTGGCCGGTTTCGATCACCGCGGCCGGCTGTTCATCGCCGCGAGTTCCGGCAAGAACATCCGCTCGGCCGACCTGGTCAAGGACCCTCCCAACCTGATCCGGATGATCGCCGACACCGACGGCGACGGGGTCTTCGACCGCAGCACGATCTTCGCCGACAAGATGACGTTGCCGATGGGAGCGTTGTGGCACCGCGGGGCGTTGTACGTGGCCAGCCCGCCCAACATCTGGCGGCTGCGGGATTTCGATGACGACGGGGTGGCTGACGAGCGGACGATCCTGGTCGATACCTTCGGGTTCAGCGGCAACGCGGCGAGCATCCACGGTTGCTTCCTGGGACCCAACGGCCGCCTGTACTGGTGCGACGGGCGTCACGGGCACGAGTTCCGCGACAAGAACGGCAAGGTGACCAGCAAGGGGAAGGCCGCCCGGATCTTCAGTTGCCGTCTCGATGGCAGTGACGTGCAGACCTGGTGCGGTGGTGGAATGGACAACCCGGTCGAGGTCGACTTCCTGTCGACCGGCGAGATGATCGGCAGCGTCAACATCTTCCTCGGCCGGCCACGGGACGACTGCCTGGTTCACTGGGTCGACGGCGGTGCCTATCCGCGGTTCGACCAGGCGTGCGTGGCGGAGTTCCCCAAGACGGGACCGTTGATGCCGGCGATGACCCGCTTCGGCCATGTGGCCGTCTCGGGAATGACCCGGTACCGGTCGACGGAGTTCGGTCCGGAATACCGGGACAACGTGTTCACCACGTTGTTCAATACGCACAAGGTGGCTCGCAGCGTGGTCACCCGCGACGGGGCGACGTTCCGAACCACCGAGCACGAATTCCTGGTCAGTGACGATCCGGACTTTCACCCCACCGATGTGCTCGAGGATGCCGATGGCAGCCTGCTGGTGATCGACACGGGCGGCTGGTTCCGCATCGGTTGCCCGGTGTCGAAGGTGGCCAAGCCCGATATCTACGGGGCGATCTACCGCATCCGTCGCAAGGGGGCCCACAAGGTCAAGGACCCCCGAGGTCGGTTTCTCGACGCCGCCCGCCTGACACCGGCCGCACTGGCCCGGCACCTTGACGATGCCCGGCCGGTGGTCCGCGAGAGGGTGATCGATCGACTGGCCCAGGCCGGGATCGATGCCATCGGTACGCTCGAGGGCGTGTTGGCCGAGAAGTCGGCCGGGTCGTTGACCAGGCGAGTCTCGGCGGTCTGGTCGTTGTCACGGATCGACAAGGAGGCCTCGCTGGGTCCCCTCAGAGCGGCGCTGGCCGATCCGGCCGTGGAAGTCCGCGTGGCGGCGTCGCGGTCGTTGGGGACGCTCGGTGACCGAGAGGCGGTGCCGCAACTGATCGGGTTGCTCTCAAAGGACAAGTCATCTGCAGTGCGGCGAGCCGCGGCAACCGCCCTGGGCCGGATTCTCGAGACCTCGGGAGTTTCGGGAGTGGCCAACACGCGGGCTCCGACGGTGGCCTCGCTGCTGGCGGCGTCGGGCCGTTCGGGGATCGACCGGTTCGAAGAACACGCATTGTTGTACGCGGTGATCCGGACCAACGACGCGGCCGCGACCAGGCCTCTGCTGGCCGACCGCCGTCCGGCGATCCGGCGGGCCGCGCTGGTGGCACTGGACCAGATGGCCGACGGTGGCCTGACCCGCGAGTTGGTGGTGCCGTTGCTGGACACCGATGACCCGGGCCTGCAGCAGGCGGCCCTGGAGGTGATCGGCCGCCACAAGGGTTGGGCCGACCAGACCCGAGGACTGCTCGAGAAGTGGTTGGCCGAAAAGACCATTGATGCCAATCGGTCGGCGGTGATCCGTGGCTTCCTGCTGGCCCAGCAGAGTGAGGCGGCGATCCAGGCGTTGGTGGCCGAGCGGCTGGGCGACGACGGCCTGAGCCTGCCGGCGCGGCGGCTGCTGGTCGATGTCGTGGGGCGTTCCAGCCTCGAGACGTTGCCGGCTGGGTGGCGTGAGGTGCTGGTGGCGTCGCTGGGGCACGATGACCTGTCGATTCGTGAGGGAGCGGTGAGGGCGTTGGCGTCGCGGCGGCTGGTCGATCCCGCGTTCGAGAAACTGGTCGACGATGCGAAGCAACCCTCGTCGCTGCGGGTCGCCGCGTTGGAGGGGCTGGCCGAAAAACCGCTGGGGGCCAAGCGGTTCGATTTCCTGCTGAAACAGTTCGATGCCGATCTTCCATCACTGTCGCGGCTGGCAGCCGCCCGCGTGGCGGCGGCCGTGCGGTTGAGCAAGTCGCAGCAGGTTCAGGTTGCCACACGGATCAAGACCGCCGGACCTCTGGAACTCCCGGTGCTGCTCAAGTCATGCCGGGACCTCGGCGATTCCCGGGTGGCCTCCGCCGTGCTCGACGGCCTCGAATCGGCCAAGGCGGCCGAGGGCCTGGCAGCCGCCGACCTGATCGGGGCGATCGAGCGGATGTCGGCACCGTTCGAGAAGCGAGGCCGAAAGCTGCTGGCGAAGGTCGACCGGAAACTGGCCGATCGACGGGCGGAGTTGAAGGACCAGGTCGCCGGGTTGTCCGGCGGCGACGTGGACCGCGGGCGGGTGATCTTCTTCGGCAAGAAGGCCGCGTGCAGCGGGTGCCATTCCGTCGGCGACCGAGGAGGTCGGGTGGGGCCGGCGCTGTCGACCATCGGTGACATCCGGCAACCCGGTGATCTGCTCGAGTCGATCGTGCTGCCCAGTGCGTCGTTTGCCCGGGGTTTCCGGTCGTACACGGTGGCCACCGAGTCGGGACGTGTCTACACGGGAGTGATCAGCCGCGAGACGACGCGCTCGATCTGGATCAAGGCGGCCGATCTCTCGGAGGTCCGCGTGCCGAGGGACCAGGTCGAGGCGATCCGCGAATCGGCCACGTCGATCATGCCCCAGGGGCTCGACAAGACGCTCACGCCCGGGCAACTCGCCGACCTGCTCGCCTTCCTCCGTTCGTGCCGGGCCGCCACTACGACGGCGACCACCGGCAAGTAATCTCCACCGCAGTCCACCGCATCATGTCCCGCGAAGCGATCTTCGAAGCCAGCCTCGATTATTTTCTCAGCCCGATCCGTGATTTCCTTCACGACGAGACGGTGACCGAGGTGATGGTCAACGGTCACGACGAAGTGTACATCGAGCGGCGGGGCCAGTTGATCCGCACCGCCGCCGCCTTTGCCGATCCCGACGCGCTGCTCTCGGCGGTCCACAACGTGGCACAGTACGTGGGCCGCGAGATCGATGAGGACCGGCCGGTTCTCGATGCCCGGTTGCCCGACGGATCTCGCGTCCACGCCGTGATCCCGCCCAGTGCTCGCAGCGGCACCTACCTGACGATCCGCAAGTTCCAGCGAGACATCATGGGGCTGGAGGACTTCGTGCGGCTGGGGAGTCTCTCGGACACAGCCCGCGAGTTTCTCGAGCTGTGTGTGGTGCTGAGGAAGAACATCGTGGTGGCCGGGGGGACCGGAACCGGCAAGACGACGTTGCTCAACGCCGTCTCGACGGCGATTCCCGAGGAAGAGCGGATCGTGGTGATCGAGGACAGCTCCGAATTGCGTTTGGCCCAGACGCACTGCCTGTACCTGGAGAGCCAGCAGGCCGATCGCCAGGGGAAGGGGGGACTGGGGATCCGGGACCTGTTCCGGGCGTCCTTGAGAATGCGGCCGGATCGGATCCTGGTGGGCGAGGTCCGCGGGGGCGAGGCGTTGGACATGGTGCAGTCGATGATCAGTGGTCACTCGGGCAGCCTGACGACCGTGCACGCCACGACACCTCACGACGCCCTGGTGCGGCTCGAGACGCTCTCGTTGATGTCCGATGTCGAGTTGCCGGTGTATGTCGCCCGGGCCCAGGTCGCCTCGGCCATCCACCTGGTGATCCAGTTGTCACGCTTCTCCGAGGACGGATCGCGGAAGGTGACGCGGATCACCGAGGTGTTCGGATTGGACGAGACGAACCGGTACCAGTCGCAGGACCTGTTTGTCAGTCGCCTGACCGGGCGGGCTGACAACGGGATGCTGACGGCCGACCTGGCGCCGACGGGGACGCTGCCGACGTTTGCCGCCGAGTTGTCAGAACACGCGCTGCAGCATCGCGCCGAGCGGACCCGCCAGATCTGGGGGCTGGAGGGGTAGTTCCCCGGAACCCGGCCCTATTCGGGAGCCGGGGCGGCCGCATCCTTCGCGATTCCTCGGTACGAGGCGATCACCTGCCGGATCAGGTTCTCTTCGGCGGTGAGATCCTGGTTGGCTAGGATCCGCCTGTTTCTCGCGTTGACATGGTAGAGCGTCGCCAGCAGGATCCGGGCGTCGTCCTTGAAGTTTGTCTGCAATCCGACTTCGAGGACCGCGACCAGTTCCTGGACCGCCCGATTCGACACCTCCTCGTCCGGGGAACCGAGCCTGTTGAAGGTCTTCTCGAGCTGGGGCCTGTGCTGTCGGAGCATTGCGACCAACTTCTTCTCGGTCAGTGGCGTGGATTCGTCGATCGACTTGTTCAATTCGTCGACAGCATGATCCTCGAGTTGCTTGCGGACCCGCGGCATGTGGTCCAGTGCCTTCTGGTTGAGTTGCCTGGCGATGCTTCTCGAGTTGTTTCGGACCACATCGGTCGCGTATCGGCGGAAAACCGGGACCCCTCGGTCTTCCAGAAACTGCTTGATTCTCGGGGCGGCGAGCTTGGGGTCGAGCTGTTTGTCGACCTGCGACAGGCCGCTGACCGAGATTCCGGAAATGGTGGCCAGCAGCAGGATGCCGATGAGCAGGGTGCGGGTGGTGGCGGCCTGGATCCGGGTCGAGACCGTGTTGATTCGGGCCATGGCGAGGTCGAGTCGCACTGCGGGGGGAGATTCTCCCCCGGTTGGCTCCACCCGGGGCTGGGTGAGATCACCCGGGTCGGTCGGCGAAGGTGTCTGCTGGTTGGTCATCGGGGGATCGTCCGTTTGCGGGGGGATGTCGACCACGAGCCGTTGGGCAGGTCGTAGAGATTCCGGCTGATCAGGGGGCAGTGGTCGCGGCGGGTGCACTGATCAGCTTCAGCTTCAGCAATTCCAGCAATTGCCGCAGGAACTGTGTGGGCAGATCCTTTTCGCCGGACTCGGTGTCGGGTGGACCGGCGATCGGGAATTCCTGGTACGACGCGTACAGTGTCTGCAGTTCGTCCTCGAGCGGTGTGACATAGTGCTTGTCGATCAACTGTTCGATGGCCACCAGCGTTCGGGCGATCACCCGGGCGCGGAGGGCCTTGTCCTGCAGGTTCGGGAATTCCCGGTTCAGCAATTCCACGTTGCGGTCCAACGCCCTCCGGTAGTCCGCCAGAACGGCCGTCTTGAACTTCGTCTTGATGTTCTTTTCGAACTCATCGCGTTGAACGATGAACGCCTTCTCGATGCGCGGTGAGTCTTCCTGGAGCTGGGCCTTGAAGTCGGCCGCGAGGTCGGGTTCGACCAGCTTCCAGATCTCCAGGAGTTCGTTCTGAAACAACTGACGGTGCTCGTCGGGGTTCTCGTTCAAGGCCAGGATCATCCGGTCCTGCCACTCCTTGTTCCGCACACGCGCGACCGTGTCGTAGCTCTTCCAGAGAACACCGGCGACAAGGCCGACGCACAACAGCACCAGCCAGCGACTGATGGTCTGAGATCGTTTCCAGGCCGATTCGAGGATCGCGGCCTCGTTCTCGAGTTGTGCGACACGTTGTGCCAGTTCGGTCGAGATGGCGTTCGTCGACCTGTCGGACATGGCCGGACTCCTGTGGAATGCCGGGGGAAACGGAACAGCAGTTGAGTACCGGTGTTCCGTTGTGGTCGTGTTGGCTGTGACGACCTCAAAGAGGACAACAAAAAGCCGCGGATACCTCGATCGAGGAATCCGCGGCTTGGGCAGGTGCGGTGTCGTGTGCGGGGCGTCGGTCGCCGCGCGGTGACATCCGCTCAGACCTTGATCTCGTATCCCTTTCGCTGTTCGCGGCCCTGCCACATGTTGGCTTCGGGATCGTCGGTGATGGTGTTCGTCTTGGCGTCCCATTTCAGCGACCGACCGAGCCGCAAGGCGATGTTGGCCAGGTGGCAGGTGGTCAGGGCCTGGTGGTGCGTGTAGACGTCGGAGATCGGCAGCTCGCGACTCTTGACGCAGTCGAAGAAGTTCTGCATGTGGCTGGTCGGCTTCTTGCCACGGTAGACCTTCATGATCGCGTCTTCGGGCAGCGGATTGGTCTTCAGTTCATCGACCGGGGCGCCGACGATCTTGCCCCGGCTGACGAAGAAGCGGCCCTTGGAGCCTTCGAAGAGGATCCCGTTGCCGTCCTTCGACTTGCTGACGATGTTCATCTCGACACCGTCGGGGAAGTCGCACTGGAGATGGAAGTTGTGCGCGCAGTTGTATTCGTTGGTCACCGTCGGCGTGCCGTCCTTGAACGGCACGGGGTGTTCGGCGACGACCGGTTTGACCGTCGTCGGCCCCTGTCCCGGGCCGTTCTGCTGGATCGCCCACTGGGCGATATCGACGTGGTGGGCACCCCAGTCGGTCAGCTTGCCGCCGGAGTACTCGTACCACCAGCGGAACTGGTAGTGGCACCGTTTCTTGATGTACTCGACCTCCGTTGTCTGTCCCTGCCACATGTCCCAGTTGAGGTTTTCGGGAACCGGCTCGACCTTCAACGGGCCGCTCTTGGGTGAGCCGCCGATGTCGCAGGTGACCTTGTTGACCTTGCCGATCCGTCCGTCGTGGACCAGGGCGATCGCCTTCAGAAAACGGCGTCCCATCTCGGTTCGCTGCTGGGTGCCGACCTGGAAGACCCGCTTGGTCTTGTCGAGCACCGAGATGATCTGTCGTCCCTCTTCGATCGTCAGCGTCAGCGGCTTCTCGCAGTAGATGTCCTTGCCGGCTTTCATCGCTTCGATGGCGATCTTCGAGTGCCAGTGATCGGGAGTGACGATGGTGACGACGTCGATGTCCTTCCGCTCGAGGATCTTGCGATAGTCCCCGTAGACGTCGACGGTCGGCTCCTTGCCGTCCTTCTTCTGGGTCCGCTTGACCCGCTCCTGTCCCCGCTTGGCGTGGGCCGTGTCGACATCGCAGACGGCGGCCACGTCACCGAACCGCATCGCCTGGGGCCCGACTCCGCCCCAGCGGCTGCCGGTGCCGATGCAACCGACCACCGGCCGTTCGTTGGCCGACCGGTAGGCGGCCTCGGCGGGTGTGGCCGAGGTGAACCAGTAGGGCAGGCTGGCGGTGGCCAGGGCGGCCGTGGAGGTCTTCAGGAAGTCACGACGTGTGCCGCTGGCGGGCGTGGCGGATGTCATCAAAACGGTCTCCAACGGGTCCGGTTGAGTCGTCAGGAGTGATCTGGCACGATGCTGTCGTCGTCAGTGTACAGGCCCCCACTCGTGGATGCAAAACTCGGGTGCCTTCGGCCAGGTCGCCGCCTGCCAGGACCCCGACCAGATGTCCCATGCTCGTCAAATGCCGGCCGCGGTTCTTGTCTTCGCGACATCGATGCTGCTGGTTGTCTTGCAGACGGTTTCCGTCGCTGCGGAACCGGTCCGAACCGGCCGAGCCGCCGATGTGGGACTCTCGCAAAAAAAAACTCGATGCCGCCCTGGCTGATTACCGGAAGGTGGTCGATGCCGACAAGCTCCGCGGGGCGGTGTTGTTGGTGGCCCGTCGCGGCATCGTCGTGCTGCATGAACCGCTCGGGTGGCGCAACAAGGCTGCCGGGCAGCCGATGCGGACCGACACGATCTTTCGGATGGCCTCCAACACCAAGGCGGCCATCGCCACCGGGGTGCTGCAGCTGGTCGAGTCGGGGGCGGTGGCACTTGACGACCCCATCGGCAGACACCTGCCGGCATTCGACAACCCCAGGTGCAGCAAGATCACCGTCCGGCAGCTGCTGTCTCACACCAGCGGCTTGAGGATCAAGTCGCTGTTCCTCCCGCCGCTGAGAAAGAGGTCGCCGCAGTATCCGCTGGCCCCCAACCTGCAGTTGGAGGTTGACCGGTTCGCCGACGTGGGACCGGAGGTCGAGCCGGGGACCAGCTACAGCTACAACAACCCGGGTTACAACACGCTGGCGGCGTTGATCGAGGTCAAGAGCGGCCAGCCGGTTGACGAGTACCTCGCCAGGCACGTCTACCGGCCCCTGGGAATGACCGACACGTCGCACAGGCCGCCGAAAGACCGATTGAGTCGGATGGCCGTCGTCTACGAACGGATCAAGCCCAAGCCAACCGATTCCAAGGGCACCGATCCGACGCCCCTCTGGCGGGTTCGTTTCGACCAGTCGGGCAAAATACGTGTGCCGTTCGTCCGCGGGTCCGGCGGACTGGTCTCGACCAGTTCCGACTTTCTCCGTTTCTGCCAGATGTTCCTCGAGAAGGGGAGACTGGGTGAGGCCCGGGTGCTGAAACCGGGGTCGGTGGCCGAGGCGACCCGGCCGCAGACCGAGTCGGTTTACCCGAAGCAGGACCGCGGGAAGCGGAACAGTTTCTACGGCTTCGGTTGGGTCGTGAGGCGGACGGGGGTCTACGGACACGGCGGTTCGGAAGGGACCTACGCCTTCGTCGACCCGCGTCACGAACTGGTGGTGCTGGTGTTCACCCAGAGTCCGGGTGGCACCAATCCGCGTGACGCGTTCTTCGACGCAGTTGTCGCGGCCGTCATCGACGACTGATCGACCACGAATCGAAACGCGGATCCACGTCGGCGGTTGGTCCGGCCTGCGTTTGCGATCGCCACGGGCGGCCGACACACTAGGACGCCGGTTCGGCGAGTGGCCCACTGCGGGCGCCCCGTCGGTGCCGCTCGACTTGATCCGGATTTCAGCTATGTACTCGGGAGATAGACATGAGACTGTGTCGGTTTGAACACAACGGTGCCACCGCGATCGGGTTCTACAGCGAGCAGACCATCGTGCCCCTGCAGGCCGCCGCCGCGTCGTTGGGAGTCGATGTTCCCGATTGCGACCAGATCACCACGTTCCTGTCCGGCGGCAGTGGTCGTGTAGCCGCGGTCGCTCTGCAGGACGCCCTGGCCGCCGCCGGGGAGGAACAAGCGGCCCAACTGGGTGTTCCCACCGAAGCGGTCCAGGTCAAGGTGCCCGTGCCCAACCCGTCCAAGCTGCTGCTGCTGGCCGGGAACTACTCGAAGCACATCGAGGAAGGAGGTGGCCAGGCGGCCGAGCGGCAGTCGACCTTCCCCTATGTTTTCATGAAGCCGCCGTTGACCACGCTCAACGACCCCGGCAACCCGATTCGCATCCCCGACGTTTCGCCCGATCACATCGACTGGGAACTCGAACTGGGCGTGATCATCGGCAGGGAATGCCACGCGGTGACCGAGGCCGATGCGCTGGACTACGTGGCGGGATTCACCGTCGTCAATGACGTCTCCGACCGGAAATTCCAGCCGAACCCCGGCCGAACCGAACGGTCCAAGGACGGCTTCTTCGATTGGCTGCACGGCAAGTGGCACGACTCGTTCTGCCCGATGGGACCCTGCGTGTTGCCGGCCGACGAATGCGACGATCCCCAGGGGCTGGAACTGAAACTGACGGTCAACGGCGAGGTCGAGCAGGACGGATCAACCGCCGAGATGATCTTCCCCGTCGCGGCACTCATCGAGTTCGTGTCGAGCTTCGTCACGCTCGTCCCCGGCGACATCATCTCCACCGGAACCACCTCCGGGGTGGGATCGGCCAAGAACAAGTTCCTTCGCTCCGGTGACACCGTCGTCGCATCGATCAGTGGAATCGGGTCGCTGGTCAATCCGGTGGTCTAGACGACTTGTCGTCAGTCTGACCACGTCCTGACTCGTGTGTGCGACACGGCAATCGATTCGCCCCGGGCCGAAACCCTCTTCGGCCCGGGGTTTTTCTGTGCGCCAAGATCGACAAGTTGTTGTGCTGACTGGGATTACCGGACCTGAAGAACCCGACGTGTTGGGAGACTCCGTTTTGGCACGCGGCGTGCTCTTCTACGCCGTCCGACGGCAGTCCCGCGTCGAGATCTTCACCTGCGGGCTGCCGATTTCCGGAAACTCGATCCAGTTAGACAGGGAGCAGATCCATGAGATTCCGAATGCTGGCTGTCGCAGTGGCGGTGATCGTGTTGCAGGTTTCTGTTGCTTCGCGCATCTCCGAGGCGGGACATCGCGATGTGCGTCGGCACGTGAACACCAAACCGGGAGTACATGCCGGTTACGTCAACTCGCAAAACGGTTCCGTTCGGACTCGGGGGCTGAGCAGTCTCAGCGGTTACGGGTTCTCAAGGTCCCGTAGGGTCCATCGTCCGAGACAGCGATTGCATCGTCATGTGCCGGTGACCAGCTTCTCCTTCGTGTCCTCGCCTTACCGACACTCCTCCTACGGTTACTCTCCGCACGGCTTCAGTTCGTACAGGTATTCGACCAGCCAGCACCACCACCGTCCGTCGGTCAGGATTTCGGTCCAGCGGCCGGGGTTCAGTTTCAGTATTGGTCGCGGCGACTACGGCACGGGGATCTCGCTGGGAATCTTCCGGCGGTAGGTATGACGACGGCGGCTACTCGCCGTCGTCTTCCTCCGACTCCTTCATCTCCAGCTGCCCCATCTTGCGGTAGAGATTCGAGCGGTGGAGTCCCAGCAGGCGGGCGGCTTCGGTCATGTTGCCGGCGGCCAGTCGGATCGAGCGGCGAATGTAGTCGATCTGGAAACGCCGGGTTGCCTCGGATAACCCCGCGTCCTCGGGCATCTCGACATCGGGCTCGCGGCCGGGGGCCAGGATGAACGCCAGGTCGTCGATCTCGATCTGGTCTCCCGGGCACAGGAACGCGACTCGTTCCATCAGGTTCCGCAGTTCCCGGACGTTTCCCGGCCAGGCGTGTCCGATCAACCGCTGCTGGGCCTCGGGTGCCAGTGTCAAGGCCGCCCGCCCCGCCTCGACACAGAAGTCGCCCAGGAAGTGTTCTGCCAGCGGCAGGATGTCCTCGGGGCGTTCGGCCAGGGACGGGAGTTCGAGCGTGACAACCGAGAGCCGGTAGAACAGGTCCTCGCGGAACCGCTTCTCTCCGACCGCCTCGGCCAGGTCCTGGTTGGTGGCGGCGATGACACGGACATTGATCGGGATGGTCTGCGATCCGCCGACGCGTGTGATCACCTTCTGTTCGAGAACTCGCAGCAGTTTCGCCTGCCCCGCGGGACTCATGTCTCCGATCTCGTCCAGGAACAGCGTGCCGTCGTCGGCCAGCTCGAATTTTCCCTTGCGGGTATCGACCGCGTCGGTGAAGGCACCCTTCTCGTGTCCGAACAACTCGCTCTCGAGCAACGTCTCGCTGATCGCCGCGCAGTTGACCGCGACAAACGGTTGGTCAGCTCGTGAGCCTCCGAAGTGCAGAGCTCGGCTGACGACTTCCTTTCCGGTTCCGCTGGATCCGAGGACGAGCACCGGCAGGTCGGTGCCGGCCAGGCGATCGACCGTGTCCCGCAACGCGATGATCGCCGGGCTGGTCCCCACCAGCCGTGCTCCTCGAGACACCTGTTCGGCCAGCTGCTCGCGGCTCCGCAACAGCCGCTGGTGTTCCTGGGTGTTGGCCAGGGCGACGGCGGCCTGGCCTGCGAGGTGTTCGAGTCCCTCGAGATCGTCTTCGTTGAATGACCCCTCGAGCCGGTTGATCAACTCGAAGGCCCCCATCACCTCCCCCTGCCCGTCCCGCAACGGAACACACAACAGGTTGCGGGTCGTGTAACCGGTCTCCTTGTCGACGTCGGCATTGAACCGGTCGTCGGTGGTCACGTCGTCGACCTGCACGGGCTGACCGTTGTGGATCACGTCGCCGACGATTCCCGCGTTGTCGGGAATCCGCAACGTGCCTCCCTCGACACCCAACGCCGGGCAGGCCACCAGTTCGCCCCTCTCGCGGTCATGGACGAAGATGCTCGCGCGGTCGCAATCCAACAACCGCGTCGCCTCCGAAGCGATCAATTCGAGCAATGGCACCACCTCGTGAACGCCCGCAAATCCCGCCGATGCGTTCAACGTCGATGCCAGTCGTTCGGCTCGCTTCATGGCCTGTTCGGTCCGGCTCGCCACGCCGCGGGCGACTGACAACCCGCGGCCGGCCACCGAGAGCAAGGGAAGTTGAGACAGGTCAAGATGTCCGCCGGCGATCAACAGGACCGATGCCGACGGAGCGGCGTCGTCCAGGGGAACCGCCGCTGCGGTCCACCCCTCAGGCTCGGCGATCGATTCGCCGCCGGCCGCACCCCTGTCCAGGGATTCCTCGAGCAAGGCCGCTGGCCACGAGGCCGGCCGTTGACGGCCGTAATCGACCTGCAACTCCCAACCCGGATTTCGGACCAGTACTCCGCACCACTGGGCCGAGAATTCGGTCACCAGCTCCGGTAGCAGTTGGTCCAGCAGAGCCTGTTGGTTGGTCGATTCACCGGCCGACTGTAGGCAGCGGTCCAGAAACCCGATCGCTCGAACCGCCTCACTTGTCGCCAACGACTGCAACCCGTCGTTGAATCTCACCCATTGGTCACTCAACTGTCAGCCCTTCGACAACAGGTCCGCCGTTTGCCAGTAATCAGAGTGATCTCGGCTGGAACGATGCCGCCGCGACATGCTCACCGATTGATCGCAGCTTACCCTCCGGCGTGGTCAATACGATAGCACGACATGCGGTGAGGCTCACTGGAATGCCGGTTTCTGCGGGATCTGGACCGCTCAATCGGCTTTCTGGCCTCTCGGGAGTGCTATATAAGTGGTGGTTTGCGTCTTGATGCCAGTTGGAGTTTCGACAGATGAATCAACCCGTCGGTGAGGGTCTGAATCGCTACAGCGCCCGGATCACTCAGCCTCGTTCGCAGGGCGCCTCGCAGGCGATGCTCTACGGCACGGGGATGACCGAAGCGGACATGAACAAGCCGCAGGTGGGGATTGCCAGCGTCTGGTACGAGGGCAACACCTGCAACATGCACCTGTTGGAGTTGGCCGCGGTGGTCAAGGCGGGTGTCAGCGAGTCGGACCTGGTGGGGATGCGGTTCAACACCATCGGCGTCAGCGACGGCATCTCGATGGGCACCGAGGGCATGTCGTACTCGCTGCAGTCACGTGACCTGATTGCCGATTCGATCGAGACGGTCATGGGCGGCCAGTGGTATGACGGCCTGGTCACTCTGCCTGGATGTGACAAGAACATGCCGGGCTGCGTGATGGCCATGGCGCGGGTCAACCGTCCGGCGTTGATGGTCTACGGGGGCACGATCCAGCCCGGTTGCGTCGGCGACAAGAAGCTCGACATCGTCTCGGCGTTCCAGTCCTACGGGCAGTACCTGGCCGAGTCGATCAGTGACGAGGAGCGACAGGAGATCGTGCAGAACAGCTGTCCGGGTGCGGGAGCCTGCGGCGGGATGTACACGGCCAACACGATGGCTTCGGCGATCGAGGCCATGGGGCTCTCGTTGCCGTACAGCAGCTCGATCCCGGCCACCGATCCGGCCAAGCGGGACGAGTGTCACCGGGCGGGTGCGGCGATTCGCCAGCTGCTGGAGCAGGACATCAAGCCCTGCGACATCATCACTCGCCGGTCGCTCGAAAACGCCATGGCCGTGGTGATGGCCCTGGGCGGATCGACCAATGCGGTGCTGCACCTGGTGGCGATCGCCCGCTCGGCGGGTGTCGAGTTGACGATCGACGACTTCCAGACCACCAGCGACCGGGTGCCGTTCCTGGCCGACCTGAAGCCCAGCGGCCGCTTCGTGATGGCCGACCTCCACGGTGTCGGGGGGACTCCGGCGGTGCTCAAGTTCCTCTTGGCCGAGGGGTTGATCGAGGGCGATTGCCTGACGGTGACCGGGAAGACACTGGCCGAGAACGTGGCGGACTTGCCCGAGTTGTCCGAGGGACAGGAGATCGTGCGACCGACCTCCGATCCGATCAAGTCGACCGGGCATCTGCAGATCCTGCGAGGCAACCTGGCACCCGACGGGGCGGTGGCCAAGATCACCGGCAAACAGGGACTGATGTTCTCGGGAACGGCACGGGTGTTCGACGCCGAGGAGGAGATGCTCGCCGCGCTGGAACAGAAGCAGATCGGCAAGGGGGACGTGGTGATCATCCGTTACGAAGGTCCCAAGGGGGGGCCGGGGATGCCCGAGATGCTCACCCCGACCTCGGCGATCATGGGAGCCGGCCTGGGAGACGACGTGGCGCTGATGACCGACGGGCGGTTTTCGGGCGGCTCGCACGGGTTCATCGTCGGACACATCACGCCCGAGGCCCAGGAGGGCGGCCCGGTGGCACTGGTCGAAAACGGCGACCGGGTGACGATCGATGCCGAGACCCGCCGGATCGACATGGATGTCAGTGACGAGGAACTGGCTCGCCGACGTGAGGCCTGGACCGCTCCGGCGTTGAAGCACACCCGTGGCACGCTGGGTCGCTACATCCGCACCGTCCGGTCCGCCTCGCTGGGCTGCGTCACCGACGAGTGACGGCGGTTGGCCACGCGCAACGTTCGTGACGGTTTGGGGGGCAGTCCTGGAGAGCCGTCGGCGGAAGCTTGTCAGTTGTGGGCCGATTGTGCGAACCTGTGCCCCGGAGACGTCGCTGCCGGATTGCGAGGTCCTCGGACAATTCGAGTTTCAGGATGACGTCCTGGTAGAGGAGCGGCCGCGCGGGCATGCCATGGGAACATTCGACCAACTGGTGGCGTCGCGGCGTCAGTGGATCGACCAGGAACTCGCACCGTGGTGCCGTGCCGCGGCCCGGGTCGACCTGGTCAAGGCGGCCGACGAGTGGTTGGACATCGCCGGGAAGGTCGATGCCGAGTCGACACTTTGGACGTGGGCCTGGAGCCGGTTTCCGGTCCTCGTCTGCGACGACATGCCCGGGGTCAACGAGACGGACCCGGTGCGGCTGGTACTGGCCGACGGCCGGCAGGTGAGCGGATATCCGGATGCGCGGGCGGCGGGGCCGGGTCGGCTGGTCGTCATCGACACCGACGACCCCGAGACGACTCACGGGCCGATCTCGATCGACGAGATCATCAGCGTCGAGGCGGCGTAGACCAAGGTCGGTGAGAAGTCCGAGTGGCTCCCGGCGCAGCCATCTCGATTCCGGCCAATCCTGCTACTCGACCTCGACCTCGACCGACGATCCGATCGGCACGTCGGGCCACAGGCGCCCGAGCGGCTCGATGGTGATCCTGACCAGTGGATCGTCTCCGGCGGGTGTCTTGACGTCCTGCTCGGTGTGTGGCGGCACGATCGACACGCGTCCGCGGCAGCGGATCGAGCTGGCGAACCTCAGTCGCACCAGCGTTCCGACCGGGTAGCGGTCGATCATGCGGCTGGGGACCGGCAGGTCGACGTGTTGCCGCTCGCGGTCGTAGAGCTCGACGATTTCCTCGCCGTTGACCACGCGGTCGCCGGGTTGCTTGAGGTGCAGGCCGACGGTGCCGTGGGCACCGGCGGTCAGCGTCAGTCTCTGGCGGCTTTCCTCGAGTGCCTCGAGAGTGGTTCGGGCGTGGGCGAGCTGGTGGGTAGCGACATCGACACCGTTGGCCTTGCGGATCTTCTCGCGCAGGCTGCTTCGCAGCGCCACGATCCTCGCGGTCCGCTCGCGACACAGCTTGGCCTGGGTGGCACTGATCAAGGCGGCGTTGCGGGCCGCCTGCTGTCGCATCACGGTTTTCGTCCTGGCCTCGTCGCTGGTCAGCAGCTGGGGCAGGGTGCCGAGGCGGTAGATCTGGTCCTGGCCACCGATGCTGGCCAGGCCGTCACTCCTCAGGTCGAGCATCTCCTCCCAGGCCGTCTGCAGAAACTCGTTGTAGTACTGTCTCTCGAGATGGTTGGCCGCCAGCGTGCGGACCTTGAATTCCTCCTGGTCCAGGTCTCTCAGCTTCAGCGACAATTCCACCTCGGCCTGGGCCTGCGACTGAGCCAGGGCGGCTTCGAGCGTGGGCAGGATCGACCGGCGGTCGGCGACCTGGCGTTCGAGTTCGTCGTTGAACAGCAGCACCATCACCGTCCCCGGAGTGACCACGGCGCCGGGCTGCTGTCGCACTTCGCGGACAACCGCATCGACCGGAGCGATGATCACGTTCCGCTTGGCTCGCAGGTAGCCGACCAGCGTGCGTGAGGCCGAGCGGTGGTCGAGCCAGTTGGTCACGGCCAACCCGGCCATCAGCGTCAACATCAACAGCAGCAGGGTGCGGTGAGGTGGCGCCGGCAGCGGCAGGCCGTCGATGGTGGTGGCCACGGGCGGATGATCGATCCGTGAGGCGACCGGGGTGGAGGCTGAGGAGCTGGTCATGGCGGAGGGCTCGGCAGATGTGAGATCGGACCGACGGGGCTGTGAGAGTCCCGGGCGGCGCGTGGATGTGTCTCTTCGAGTTCTCTCGACATCGGACACCTCAGGCTCATTGGTCCACCGGAACGGGCACCGAGTCGTAAGGCGGCGCGGAGCGGTGTGTTACATCCGTGGGAATCGCCACGGCCGGTTCGACGAGCACAGGACGACGAGCCTGTCATGGACCGGAGAACCGGTACAATCGGACCGTTTCCGAGAGTGCAAACCACCATGCCTGTTGGCTACGATGATTCTCCCGAATCCTGTTTCACTCACCCCCGAGACGCTACACCCATGACCGCCACCCACCACGAAACCAACCGCCGGGATTTTCTGGTCGACACCACGGCCACCGCAGCCGCTGCGGCGACCTCGTTCGCCGTTCCACAGTTCTTCACACCCGGGTCGGCTCGTGCCGCCGAGGATGCCAAGCCCGTGATTCCCATCGTTGACACGCACCAGCACCTCTGGGACCTCAAGAAACTGACCCTGCCGTGGCTCAAGAATGAGGGCGTGCAGTCGATCAACCGCGACTTCGTGATGAAGGACTACCTCGAGGCGACCAAGGGGCTGGGGGTCACCAAGACCGTCTACATGGAAGTCAACGTCCAGCACTCGCACCAGGAACGTGAGGCCGAGTGGGTGATCGGGTTGTGTAAGGACAAGTCGAACCCGATGCAGGCCGCCGTCATCGGTGGTTACCCGCACGACCGTGGCTTCAAGAAGTACATCAAGCAGTACGAGGACAGCGATTACGTGAAGGGGGTCAGGACCGTGCTGCACGACCCGGACCGGGCCACCGGGCTCTGTCTCGAAAAGCGGTTCGTCAGGAACATCAAGCTGCTGGGGAAACTGGGAATGAGCTTCGACCTGTGCATGCGGCCAGAAGAACTGGCCGACGGGGCGAAGCTGGTCGAAAAGTGCCCCAAGACCCGATTCGTGGTCGACCACTGTGGGAACATGCCGGTGGGGTCCACCGACAAGGCGCTCAGGAAGAAGTGGATGGACGGGATGAAGGCCCTGGCAGCACACGAAAACGTCGTCTGCAAGATCTCGGGGATCGTCGTCACGGCGCCGGAAGGATGGAAGCCGGCCGATCTGGCTCCCAACATGCTCTTCTGCATCGACACCTTCGGCGAGGACCGTGCCTACTTCGCCGGCGACTGGCCGGTTTGTCGCCTGCGGGCCACGTTTGCCCAGTGGGTCGGAGCCCTGAAGACAATCGTCAAGGATCGGCCGCTGTCAGCCCAGAAGAAGCTGTTTGCAGGGAACGCCGAGAAGTTCTACGGGATCTAGGCGTCCGCTTTGGCACGCCATCTGCTCCTATTGACCCTCCGCTGCGATCACCGCACTTTCGGGCGGAAGAGGTGTGGACCAAGGATGGTTCGCTTGTAAAGTTGCCAATCTCCGGTTGGTGATCGTGGACAGCTTTACAATTTGCTCGCTGAAAACCAGGGATGGTGTGATGCGCGACGTGACGATGCGGGTTCCTTTCTGCGGACGTTCTGCTTCTCCGTCCCCGCCGGTTGCCCGACGTGCCGGTCGGACGTTCCGGTTGGCGATCGTGCTCGTGGTGGTCACGGTTGGTGGTGGTTTCGGGTTGATGGCTCCCTCGGCCGGGCATGCCGGCGAAGTGCTGGAGTTTTCGGGTCCGGGTTGCCTGGCCTGCCAGCGGATGAGTCCGATGGTCGAGAAGCTGAAGCGACAGGGATACCCGATCCGGGTGCTCGACATTCGTCGTGTGCCACGATTGGCGCGTCAGTTGAGTGTGAACCTCCTGCCGACGTTCGTGTTGATCGAGCAGGGGCGGGCGGTGAAGAAGATCGTCGGCGTGACATCCGAGCAGCGGCTGCGGGCGTTGGCCGCGGCCGCCTTGGCCAGCAGTCGCCGTTCGTCTTCGAAGAGCGATTCGGAATCCGATCCGGGTCCGACCCCTTCGGCACGCCTGGTCGGGCCGTTCCAGCGTCCGGCCGGTTCGAACTCACCGGTGGTCCGGGCCAAAGGTGGATCGGTCACCGCGTCGGATTCGGGGCGGGGGCTGCAGTCGAGTTGTGTCCGCCTGAGGCTCGAGCAGGCCGACGGTCACGAGTTCGCTTCGGGCACGATCATCGACAGCCGACCCGGTCGCAGCATTGTCCTGACTTGTGGTCACCTGTTCCGGAACTACCATCCGCGGGGGAAGACGGGGAGGCCGGTTGGCGCGACGGGTCCGGGCGGGCGGTTGATTGTCGACGTGTTCGACGGCCGCCGCTCGACCTCGTTTTCCGGCCGCCTGCTGGGCCATGACGTGGAATCCGACGTCGGGCTGGTCGAGATTGTTTCGAGGAGCCTGCTGCCGGTGGCACGAATCGCCGACCCCGTCTCGCGGCTCTCGGCCGGGCAACGGCTGATCAGTTTCGGTTGCAACGGGGGCGACCAGCCGACTCGAGAACTGGTCACCGTCACCCGGCTGAACCGCTACCTGGGACCCGACAACGTCGAATGCACCGGCGTGCCGCTCCAGGGGCGCAGCGGGGGCGGCCTGCTGAACGCCGCCGGCCGCGTGGTCGGGGTCTGCTTCGCCGCCGACCCCACCTACCAGCGAGGCCTCTACGCAGGCCTGCGGCCAATTCACGACCTGCTGGCTCGCTGCCGCCTGACTTCGCTTGTCGTCCACCGTGATCAGCCTGGCCCGCGCCGCGACGCGATTCCCACCGCTGCCCGCACCCCCGTTTCCGCATCGTCCGGCCGGCGTCGATCGCTCGACGATTTTCCGCCGCCGTCGGTCAAGACAGCCTCGCTGCCGACGACACCGCAGGCAACGCGGCCGACCACGCCCACGGTTCCGCCACGCTCGACAAGCGGGCGATCCGGCGGAGTGCCGGAAGCCGCGGCGGTGCAGGCGGTTTTGGCCGGAGCATCCGGGGCCGAGGTGGTCTGCATCATCCGGTCGGCGGACAATCCGCGAGCGGCCAGCCGGGTGGTGATCATCAACCGGGCCAGCCGGAAGTTCGTGGCGGATCTGTTGGGCGAGGTGGATGTCCAGGCTCGGCCGACGTCCGGCTTCGAGGCTCGCCGGCCGCGTCCCCCGACCGGGCTCACCCACCAGACGCCGACCGACGCAACAGGGCGGATGTCTTTGCCGGTGATTCGTGGTGGAGGCTACTCGATTCGCCCCGGCCTCGCTCGCTGAACCCGGCCATCGCCGCCGCCCGGCGGGTCGACCGCCGGGGCGGTGTGACGATTGCCCGTCACCGGGGCTTGCCGCATAATGGCCACCCATCGACGCGAACAATCCACCAGGAGTCACTGATGGCCATCTTCACCGACAACACCGAATCGATCGGTCGCACCCCGCTGGTTCAGATCAACCGTTTGACCGAGGGGCTGGGAGCGACTGTGCTCGCCAAGATCGAGGGCCGCAACCCGGCCTACAGCGTCAAGTGTCGTATCGGAGCGGCGATGATCTGGGACGCCGAGAAGTCGGGGGCCCTCCAGGGCGGGATGACGGTGGTTGAACCGACCAGCGGCAACACCGGCATCGCCCTGGCCTACGTCTGTGCCGCCCGGGGCTACAAGTGCATCCTGACGATGCCCGACACGATGTCGCTGGAACGCCGCATGATGCTGCGGGCCTTCGGGGCCGAACTGGTATTGACGCCGGGGTCGGATGGCATGGGCGGAGCGATCCGCAAGGCCACCGAGATGGCCGAGCAGGATGACCACTACATGCCCCAGCAGTTCAAGAACCCCGCCAACCCGCAGGTGCACTTCGATACGACCGGTCCGGAGATCTGGGACGACACCGGCGGCAACATCGACTACTTCGTCGCGGGCATCGGCACCGGCGGCACGATTACCGGGGTGTCGCGGTATCTGAAGAACGAGCGGGGTCACGCGGTGACGTCGGTTGCCGTCGAGCCGACCGAGAGTCCGGTGCTCTCCGGAGGTGACCCAGGTCCCCACAAGATCCAGGGCATCGGTGCCGGGTTCATTCCTGATATTCTCGATATGGACCTGGTTGACGAGGTGGTGCAGGTCTCGAGCGAAGAGTCCTTTGCGATGGCGCCGCGGATCGTCAAGGAAGAGGGGATCATCTGCGGGATCAGCTGTGGGGCCGCGATGGTCGCAGCATTGCAGGTGGCCGCCCGGCCGGAGGCCGCCGGCAAGACGATCGTCGTCGTGCTGCCCGACTCGGGCGAACGCTATCTCTCGACGGCGCTGTTCGAATACGCCAGGCAGGACGATTGATCCAGCCGGTGGCCGGCCTCAGCGGCCCAACGCCGTTGCGAACGCCGCTTCCAGAACGTCGTACGGTTCCAGGCCCGTCGAGACGCGGACCAGGTACCGGGAGACTCCGCAAGATTCGGCCCAGTCCAGTTCGTGGTAATGGGCCAGGATCGTGAACGGGCAGGCCAGCGTGTAGTTGGTTCCCAGGTTGGGACCCTTGTCGACAGCAAGCGCGTCGTAGAACGCCGCGGCGGTCTGCTCGGCGTCCTTCAGCAGCACCGAGAACAACGGTCCACGAGATCCCGTGGGGCGGCTGAATGCGTCGTATCTCGA
>Ga0310123_10000742_pt1 | contig 28693 bp, 27 predicted proteins | sample CB6_AW_1057_MG_FD_203505 | JGI IMG/M metagenome (GOLD analysis project Ga0310123, IMG submission 203505) | Marine microbial communities from Western Arctic Ocean, Canada - CB6_AW_1057 | ecosystem: Environmental > Aquatic > Marine > Oceanic | place: Canada: Western Arctic Ocean | collected... | reverse complement strand
TGTTGGCCAACAGCGACACGAACAAGACGAGCAACAATAACCGAAAGACCCACCTTCGCCGCCGCCGTAATGCATTGGCAGGCTGGATGACAGCCTGCTCAGATTGCTGACGCGCTGTCATCTGATCCGAATCGAAATTCACATCTGTGCTGTCGTTCATCGTATGACCTCCAAGCCCAACATCTAGTCAACTCAATTTCAATACCTACAGACCGAATCGTGCTGACGGCCGGATATTGGCAATCGGTACAAAATTCGGAAGTTCTTCCGGTTATTCGGATTGCACCACGCAGAGACGTGGATTCTATCGCAAAATTGCTATAGCCGTCAAAACTCGGACTAACGGACGACGATAAATCATGTGTACGAGAAAGCTCCATTCCGATAACGGGATTATCCCTGTCCGGACGATTCAGTGCAACATGTTAAAATCATCGACGAATCACGAGATAATCGATTTCGGGAATCGACCGATCATGTGGTTCTCGCAAAGCTAACACTCTCAGGAATTCTACCTCCAATGTTTAGGAGACTCTAGGAGATGAAATCACGATTTGCGTTTTTTGCGCGAACCTGTCTGTTGAGTGCGGCGGCGTATTTACTTTTCATCCCAAGAATTTTCGTCGTCGCTCAAAACGTGACAAGTATCGCTTCCGAAAAACCCAGCAAGCCGCTGATTCCGGATGCGGAGCATGCGACTCAGAGCTCGCTAGCGACGCTGAAAAGCTCTGTGCAGCGAGAACTGGACCTGCTCTACGCTCGCAACGGTAATGCGGGACAAAATTTGGCCGTCAACCATCGCGCCGGAAAGACGAAACCGAAGCCGACTTTTCTGACGGCTGAGCAAGCTCATCGACAGGCGGACCCGAAAACGAACTATCAGACGCACGTGCACAAACCCGTTTCCATTCACGACACCTCTGAAAAACTGTCACGCAAGCAAGAACCAAGTTTTCTACGAAATTTGGCAGCTAATCCAAAATGTGTAGTTGTGCCGGACTCGCAGCCATCATTCATCCGACAGATTGGCCATAAAGTTGCGGACGTTAAGCAGACGTCAAACCAGACCCCTCAAGCCGAGCGAACGGGCAAGAAGAGCGCAATCCAGCGAGAACTTGAAAAACTTTACAATCGCGACGGCCGCCCAATGCCTTCTATGACAATATCTGACTTGCCGATTAGGCAGAAAATTGTGCCCGCTCCATCACGCAATTTGACAAAACGACCGGGTGGCGCCGCAAGACGCACCAATTTCGTCATGCGATTCCTAAAGCGCTTCGTGCCGTTCCGCTCCAAATTCAGACGGAAAAAAACTACCGGAATCGACAACCACAAAAGACTCAGCGTCAAGAATCCTCGGTTATTGCCGAGGATTCTCCGAGGGAATTCCCGTAAACTCTCGACGGCCGGCCGGTTCGTCGTGAAATCCTCGCAAGAATTAAAACCCAAACGGTCTGCTCAGCAATCCTCCACTAAAGTCGTCAACAGACTACACGTCGGTCATACTGAACCGAATAAGATATATGACAACGGCACAATTGATGGTGATTTGGACGACCTCTTTACCGAAATGTCCGAAAAAGAAGCAGACTTTTCCAACAATTTCAGCAGTGCGTTGACACTGAACAATATCGAACGCTCGGTGGATGAATTGCAGCCGACCACACAAGAGAAGCCTAAGTCGGAAAATCCAAGAATTGTTGGAGCAAAGGTGCTGTCTAAGATCCGGAAGACCATCCCGTATAAATCCAGTGTCGCTCACAAGCCGAAGAACACGGATGTCGTACGAAAGTCGAAGCGGTTCTCCGTTCGCAGCCACCAGAAAGAATTAAAAGTATTCTGTCTGGTAGCACTTCGCGATCGACAAGAACTGCTTGATGTCAAACCCGAATTGAGCGCGACGTACAAATCGAAAGTGTACTACTTCTCGTCTGTCGAGGCCAAAAAGACGTTCGAAAATTTCCCCAAAAAATACGTTCCAGTCGCCGACGGCAAAGATGTGACGCTTTTGATAAAAAAGAACGGCCAACTGATGACATCAAATACAACACAAATTGAGGGATCACTCGATCACGCTGTGTGGTACAAGCATCGGCTGTACCTGTTTGCCAGCCGTGATAATCTACACAAGTTTGTCTTGGCACCCGCCAAGTACGCTGTTGCCAATTAACGCACTTGCACAGGTCTACCGAACCAGAAACGTTGGACGACTGCGTCGGCTGTGATCAATAGTTTCCGCCATGTGGGAAGCATCACTTCGCTACTGAATACGTCATAATTGCGACGTTCGATCTCGGCCAATAAACCACCGTAAATGCGAAGCATCGCCCGCAAGATGGGCTTTCCAGACGGTTCCAGATATTCGAATAATTTCTCCGCTTTACGATAGTACGACTTCGTTCGTTCGACTTCGAACTGCATCAGATTCACGAACCGGTCGTCCAAAGTGCGATTGGCGATGCTTTGCATCGTAACATCAAATTGCCGCAAGTCGGCACGCGGCAGATAAACTCGCCCTACGCCTACGTCGACCGCAAGATCGCGCAAGATGTTGGTCAGTTGAAACGCCAATCCGCAGTCGATCGCGATGCCGATGGCGCGGTCGTCGTGGAAGCCCCAAACATGAATGCAGCACAATCCCACGGCACCCGCAACGTGATAACAATACTTAGACAGTTCCTGAAACGTTTCGAAGCCGGCGGGCTGTAGATCCATGCGAACTCCGTCAATAACCGCGAACAAATACTCGTGGGGAATCGTGTACTGGCGTACAACATCGCACAAAGCTGGAAAAATGAGTTCGCCAGATCGACGCAGTTCGGTCGCTGCAAGATCACATTGCTCTGTCGACGACTCGTGTGTCAAGAAAACACCTGGCTCTGTGACGCCACCAGAGTTAAGCGCCTGCAGTAGACTGACACGCCATTGTGTCAACAACTGATCTCGCTGCCAGAAGGGCACGTTTTCGTCATCGATTAAATCGTCCGAAACACGCATAAAGGCATACAAAACGCACATCGCTCGGAATTGATCCGCTGGCAATCCGAGGAATGAATAGAAAAAGTTTCTCGCAGTACGTTTCGCTAGCGACTTGCAAAAGGCATACGAATCGTCCAGCAGGACGTTCATTTGAGGCTCCTCAGCTGGACCGCTTCTACTTTGTCAATCTCGGGGTCAACCTCCGCGGGATGCACGTGATGATGACCAAACTGCCGCAGCAATCGACGACTGTAGGAACGCAAAAATAAACCAAGTATGTCCCATTTTGATACCGTTGGACGCGTATCCCACACACAATATCCGATGGTCTCGATGCGATCTAAGATCTTCAACCCTCCACGCGCGAATAATTCAACCTCGACCTGCAACCGACTAGGCAACTCGAGGACCAGCAATTCGAACGCGAACAAATATCGCCGTGTCCGCTGTACCTGAAACTTCATCAGCTCTAAGAATGCGGAATTGGTGACTCGGTTTTCGATGTCCTGTCGAGTGTAGTTGAATCGTCGACAATCCTGTTGAGGCAGATAAACACGACCTATGTTAAAGTCCCGATTCACATCCTGCCAGAAGTTCGCCAATTGCAAACCGGTGCAGACTAAGTCGGACCAATGTATCGTATACTCATTGTGCTTCCCGCAGACAAACAAAACCAGTCGTCCGACCGGGTTCGCGCTGCGGCGACAATAATCCAGCAATTCATCGAATGTATTGTATTCCCAGACACGCTGATCCTGCTCAAATGCTGAGATCAGTTGTTCGAATGGATCCAACGGAATCTGAAACTCGTCAATTGTCTGTTGCAGCGCTACAAAGACCGGATGCCAAGTCGTCCCCGCGTAGCACTGCACAAGTTCCGCATTCCACCAACTAAGAAGTTGAAGTGACTCCTGCGGATTATTCACTTCATCCGCCAAGTCATCAGCCCAACGACAATAGGCGTAAACGTTACAAAAATGCTGGTGCAACTTCTTAGGCAACAACCACGAAATTAATGGAAAATTCTCGTAATGGCTGCTGGCCAAACGGCGGCAGTACGTTTCCGCTTCGCCAAGCGAGACGACGGAGGCGCGACCAGAACCTGCTGGTCCCCAACGGTCCAATTCAAGGTGGACGGAAGTCCTCAAACGACGTTTTCCTGTCACTTCATTTTGAAATAAAATTGAAATGGGAAAATCCTAATAGAGTGAACAAGCCGCAAATATACAACACTTCAAATACCAGCTGTAGAGCGTAACGGAAGGCTACGCCCCACGACAGCCAACTTCGCAAATCATCTGACTCCTAAATTTTGAGATGCACTGGGCTTTCATTTACCTGTTATCTCGATTCGATTGCCGCAATGACCAAATCGGATACATTGGAGGGAACGGATAAATCTCTGGAGCAACCCGGAAATGCCAGTCCCCCGTGTAACAATCGTTGGTCGACCAAATGTCGGCAAGAGTTCCTTGCTGAACTGGCTCGCGAAGAAGCGGATTGCGATCGTGGATTCGACGGCTGGAGTCACGCGAGACCGCATCATGTATTTGATGCATGAATCAGACCGGTATTTCGAATTGATCGACACTGGTGGCATGGGCATCGACGATGTTGACAATCTGTCTGAAGAAATTGAGGAACAGATTCTCATCGGTCTGAAAGAATCGGATTTGGTTCTGTTCGTCGTTGACGGCAAGTCCGGCCTGGTGCCGCTGGATCAGGAAGTCGCCAAGCGGCTGCGGCACGTCAAGAAACCAAAACTGCTGGTCGTCAACAAGTGTGACTCACCACACACCGACGACGAAGTCGCTGAGTTTTTACGACTGACCGACGCTCCGGTGATCCTGACCAGTGTTTTAGGCAATCGAAACCGCCACCTGCTGATTGACGCCATCATCGACCATCTGCCGTCGTTGGATAACGCGGAACAGACCGAAGGCAAATCCTTGTCGCTAGAACCGGAACTGAAACTGGCGATCGTCGGCCGGCGTAATGTCGGCAAGAGCACACTACTCAACGCGCTGGCGGAAACGGATCGAATGATCGTCAGCGAAATTCCTGGTACGACGCGAGACAGCATTGACATTCGTTTCGAAATGGACCGAAAGTCGTTTGTGGCCATTGACACGCCAGGAGTACGCAAGCGGAAAAGCATAGCTAACGATGTCGAGTTCTACGGCTTGCTCCGCGCCAAACGCAGCATCCGCCGATCGAATGTGGTACTGATGCTGTTCAATTCACAGGAAACAATTTCTCGTGTCGACAAGCAATTGATCGACGAAATCGTCTCTAATTACAAACCGTGTATCTTCGTTGTCAACAAATGGGATCTGGCGACTAACGCCGGGATGACTACTGAAGCCTGGTCAAATTATTTGATCACAACGTTTAGCTCATTACGCCACGCCCCACTAGCATTCCTCACCGCCAGCCAAGGCCGGAATACCAAACGCCTGATGAACCTGGCCCAAAATATCTACAAGCAGGCACGGCTACGTGTCGCGACGTCACAATTGAACAAGGTCGTCCGTGCAGCAATCCTGAACAACATGCCACCTTACCGAAAGAACAAGCGGCCCAAGATTTTCTACGCGACGCAGGTAGCGATTGAGCCACCAACGATCGTGCTCAAGTGCAATGAACCGAGTCTGTTCGACGAATCGTGGAAACGCTACTTGCTGGGCGTGTTACGTGAAAATCTGCTCTTCAAAGAAGTTCCGATCAAAATCTACATGCGACAACGAAGCAGAGACGAAGCACACATTCACAGTCTGGAAGATCTCGCAGACGTTGAGCAGATTGAATGACGGCAGCAGACTAAGCTGAAACATCAATTCAAATTCGACTCGCTGCCAAAGATGAACCGTTGACTGACGGCTTAGGAAAGTCTTTCACGTTACAAATGTACTGAGCGTCCAATGCCTTGTTGATCTGGTCCCGAATCTTGATCAGATGTGCCTTAGTGTAGGGATCGACGCTGCCCATTCCTTTCTTCAGAACTATCGGAATGCTGCTGTGAATCTTGCGCAGTTCCAGCAAGGCCAAATTCAAGATCGGTTTGTAGGCCGCCGTTGATCCATTACTGGGCATACTGAGCGTGATTAAATGGTCCACGTGCTCTTGCTGCAGGTTCCGCCGCCGGCTTCCGAATTGCAAAACAAGAACTAGCTAGCAATCGTAGAAAGTTACTTGTCTGCTGAAGGGAGTTATTCAACGTGGACAACGACACACGTAATGTTATCCTTTGATCCCCCAGCCATGGCGGCGGAGACGATGGCTTCAGCGGCAGCTTGCGGGTCGTCGTTCTGTTTCAAAAACTCCACTAACGATTCATCGTCAATTCCATCCATGACACCGTCCGAGCACATTAAGAAGCAATCACCAGCTTCCGGCACGACTTGTTTCGTCTCAATGCCGGTTCCTCCGTCTTTGGCACCCAAATAGCGATATAGTACGTTACGATAACGGTGTGTGACGGCGTCTTCTTCCGTAATTGTGCCGTGCTCGACCAATGCCTGCGTCATAGAATGGTCGATCGTAAGCTGTTCGAAATTGTCACCACGTAAGCGATAGACCCGACTATCACCCACACCGCCGATGTAAAGTTTTCCGGCGACACAGACGATGAATGCGATCGTAGTCCCCATATTGTGAAATCTGGGGTCAATTTCACTTAATGCTATGATTTCCGAGTTGGCAAAAGCAACAGCCTCGTCAATACTCTGCATCGTGGTAGGCGGATCGTCATTTTTAAAATCCATCAGTTGATCCAGTTTCTGTGGTATCAATTCCGTTGCCAACTCGCTGGCCTTTTCGCCAGCCGCCTGGCCACCCATACCGTCGGCGACTATGAAATAACGCGACTTGGGATGCACTATGTAGGCATCCTCATTGTTCTCACGAAAGCCACCGGTAATGCTTAAGGAACCACACTTAAACTGAACCATCGTCGCTCCGTAGCCGACTAGCCATTGCTCACATAAAATCCGAACAACTGTGTCTAATAGAATTCGGAAAGAACGCGACGACTAGGTTAATTCTGGGCACAGTACTTGAACCATATCTTGAACGCCTAGAGTCGATGTACTGGTAAAGATCTCACCAGCATCAAATCCCGCTCTCATCCCGAACAACTTATTCTGACTTTCCACTAATCGGAAAACCCTTTCCTTAGCCGGAGGAAACTGAGTGTAGTAGGCTCGGATTGCATCTAATTTTATCGCTAACGTGTCGGAAATATCTACGACAAACTGCCCACCTCCTTCTGATGGACCACTTATAGTGAGTCCCAATGGATACCAAACCTGTTTCAGGATGGTATGCACCGGCAGTCTGTCAAACGTTTCGTCCCATTTTGTTAGGCGAGAATAAAATACGGCTGCGTCGGTGATTTGCATGGCTTGCCAATGATCGGGTGACGCCATTGGAGTTTTCCCGGCCATACCTAAGACGATTTTCGGACGATAACGCCGAAACTGCTTGGCTAACGCGACCCGCGTTTCAAAGCTATCGAACAACCGACGATTAGGGAGCGTCAAAGTTTCACGAACGTGGACACCAAGGATACGCGCCGCCTCGGCTGCTTCCGCCAGTCGGACTTCCGGACCGGGACTGCCAGGGGTTGGTTCGCCATCGGTCAAATCGACGATGCCTACTCGGTATCCCTGCCGAACGAGCCTCGCAAGTGTCCCCCCGCAGCCAATCTCGACATCGTCGGGGTGTGCTCCCACAGCAATGACGTCCAACGGTTCAGGCAGTTTCCCCAACATAGAATGTGAATTCACAATTGTCGATCTTTGAATGAACCGTTAGTGCAAATGGAGTGATTACGACCTGACAAATCACTAGGTACGCAATCGAAACGAAAACTCAAACTTTACGTGCCGTCATCCATTTCGGCGACTGTTTGATCCTTTCCAAGTAGAAATGGCCGAATTAGGTTTGTAAGCCGATGTGGATGAGTCAAATACGGTATTTGACCACATGTGTGCAACGATTCGATTGTTGCGTTTGGCAGCCCTTTCTCCAACTCTTGCTGACAGTTTGCGATGATTCGTCCGTCGCCTTCCGAATGGATGATTTGGATAGGCTGTCGGATCTGATGCAGTTCAGTTCGAAGATCCAGATCTTTCACAACGGTGGCTCGGGCGGCCAGTGACGCGATTGAACTCTGTCCTGTGTTTTCCAAAAAAAACTGCCAACGCGACCGGTCGAACGACGGAAACCAATGACGGTGGTTTCTCTGCTGAAATCGATCACGCCAAGGGACTTGCCGCAGCCTTCCCGGCAGATACCAACACACCTTCAGCAACAGCTGTTCGAAAACCGTCAACCGTCGATACACGAACCCCCCTTGAATGACCGCACGCTGAAACATATGCGGTCGTTTATGCATCGCCGACAATGCGATGGCACTGCCAAACGAAGTCGCATAAACGTTGACGTGAGTATCGTGATGCAAGTCTGTGATCGCGAGCAGATCAGCAGTGAAGTCATTAATGGATAGCTTGGGCGGCCGACTGCAATTTCGTTCGCAGTTCGGATAATCGTATAAAACACAGCGGAAGTCCTGGCGCAGCAACCAGACGCTCAACACAAACATTTCGTACGTCGAACTCCATCCGCAAAGGAAATACAGTGGCGGCCCCGTACCCCACGATCGACCTCTTAGGACATATTGTTCGCGATCCAGTTCCCAGCAGTCGCTTTCCGTCCGAAAGGCCTCGAGAATCTGTTGCCACGCCAGGGGAGGTGGACATGGTTCTCGATCACCGTCCAGATTAGTTTGTTCGGACACTTCGATTGGCCGGGAGTCAAGGTTCAAATGTGAAGAGGACGATGCAGCCATCTTGGTACAATGGAATTTCCTGTCGATTTTGTTATGTGCGGATGATGAGCGTATCCGACCCCAATGTTCCATCTGTTCTAGCGACCAAAGGCAGGCTCCCAGTTTTATGGGATTTGCTACACCATCGACATTGTCCGAGCAATCGACCGGCTGGGTATCGTACAACAGTGACCACATTTTTGGAAAGCATCACCACAAACGACAATTTCGAACAGTTACTAGACGAACTGCACGCAATCCAAGAACTCACTGACACTTTCAGATCGTTTCACGGATCGGCGGTGGAGAAACAGACAAACTGAATGCCGAGTTACAAGCGATCCAGGAGTCTCCGAGTCTCACGATTCATCCGTTACACGCCATTCAGATCAAGAAGAACTGTGCTGTCAGTGATCCGCAGCGGCGGAAATTCACTCCTCACCAACCTTCTGATCGGCCGCAAATATCAGCTCGCAGGCGTGTGCGCTATCATCGGCGGTACGTAACTCATCAATAAAACCGGGAAGTTGTATCAGCCGGCCCAAACGTGCGAGGACATACAGATGCGTTCGCGACTCCCTGCACAGGACCAAGAAGAAAATATCGCTTAGCATCCCTTTTGGAGCACCAAACGGGATGCCGGTCAGCGTCCGTCCAAAAGCAATCAGCGATGTTCCAATCGCGTCGGGAAGCGGGTTGCGTGTGTGAGGAATCGCGACACCGTTCTCGTAACCCGTTGACATGACAGCTTCTCGCCGTTGCACGGCCTGCAATATTTCGGCTGGTTGCCAAACTTGCCAGGTGCGGCCCGCAACTTCGACCAAGCATTCCAGAACAGACCGCTTGGTCCGTGCTGGCAAAGGAACCTGTACTGTCTCGTGACACAAAATACTGCTTACTGGAACATCAGAATCGATTGCGGTAGCACTCTGGGATCGTTCCACGACGCGCAACTCGCCTTCGGTGTATTCCCGCATTTCCTGTTCTAACCAATAAGTGATTTCGGTCGGATGAAACTGCCAGTCGCCCGAAACTTTGCGGCCCGGGATTCGTCCGCGATTGGCAAGTTTCTCGATTTCCCGACGGTCACGCCCTAAGTGCCGTGCCAATTCGTTCAGTGAATACCACTCGTGCGACATGATCGAAGACACCGTTACTGCAGCGAAATCGGATCTGCCTTGAAGGCGAGAATAGGGAAGGGGAAGGTTTGGAGACGTAGATCTAACAGCTCTTGACGGGGAGCATCGATCGAAAACGTTTCTGACAGCACTGCAGCAACTCCAAGTAGTCCGAAGCCCACACTTCGTCCGACCAAATTTGGATGTCGAAGTACCCACGATACTGGTTCTCAATCAATGTACTGACAAACTGTTCTAAAGGAATCTGGCCGTCACCAATCAGGCAACGATCGCTTTCCGACCGAGGTAGTCGTTTCCAATCGCTCAACTGGACCGTTGCAATGTACTGGACAAGTTCCGGGATGCGCTCGATAAGTCCCGGCTCCTGCCATAGATGATAGACGTCAAACGCCATCTTGACGAAGGGGTGACCAACGGCGTTTAGCACATCAAGCGTTTGATCGATCGATGTTAGAAATGTCCACTCATGGGAAAATGAAACGTGCATCGGCTGAATAGCCAACTCAACGTTGTATTCAGACGCAAAGTCGGCCAACTCCTGCAGAGCGGCGATCAGCGACCGTCGGGCGTGGTTTGACGTGTGACCACGACGCGAACCCGAGACGATCACAAGACAATCGGCGTTTAGCCGGTCCGTCATGCGGATCGCTTCACGGGCATCGTCAACAGCCTCTTGAAATGAGTGCCCATTCGATCCCGTAAAACCTCCAGCCCACGAAACACTCGAGACAGAGAGACCCGAATCGGCGAGCAACTCGACCGATCGCTCCTCGCCAAATTCCGCCAATTTGGGACGCCAAATACCGATGGCTTCAATTCCCAGTGTGCGAAAATTTTTTGCTTCGTCCAGCAACGACCACCGATACGTAGTCACCTGGCTCATCGACAATTTAGGGCTGTCGCAGACAACTGCAATGTCGGGATTTTGACCTTCTGCCTTGACCGCGATTCTGTTGGAGTGCCCCGCTGAAAAACGCTCGATTGAGGTAATACGCTCGGTCAAGGTTCGCCTCGCATTCTTTTCGGATAATAATTGGGCTGATCAGGCATGGTGACGATAACGCCCCCGATCCCAAAGCTGAAGACAGCTGGCGCACCTGAGCCTGTGGAATGTAACGAGGGTTCAAAAAAAACGCAAACGCTATTTTAATATAAGCAGAACAATCGGGCCGAGTCTAAATCGATTTTATGGCTTAAATAACAATTCGATGCAATTGAATGCGACACCAACGTCATTCTTCGCTACATATCAATGCCCAACTGATCGCGGGCTTCGTCGGTCATCCGATCCGGCGACCAAGGCGGCGTCATTACCAGCTTGATCTCGGCTTCGTCAACATCGTCAAGCGCTTCCAGTGCCATTTTAGCTTGTTGCATGATTTGTGGACCAGCCGGACAAGCTGGACTTGTGAGAGTCATGTCAACGTTCACCTTTTTCTCTTCCTGCTTCACATCGTAAACCAGACCCAGGTCGACGACGTTGATCATCAACTCCGGGTCGATCACCTGCCGCAATGCATCGATTAGGGTGATGTCGTCGGCCATTATTGGACTCCTATAAAATGATTGTTGCACCTATCCCGATCAATCCGAGAATAATACTCTCGACAATACGGATTTACTCCTTCGATCTAACAAACACGTTACCGTCTCGAACTTCCACCTCGAACGTTCAGACCGGTTCGGTAGCCGGCATACAGAGTGGCTTACCTGTGGTAACATCGAAACGGGCCATTACAAAGGGCTAGCCAACGGAGCCTTCCATCTGCAATTCGATCAACCGATTCATTTCGACGGCGTACTCCATTGGCAGCTCTTTGACCAGGGGCTCGATGAAGCCGGTGACAATCATCAACGATGCCTCGGCTTCGCTCATGCCACGGCTCATCAGGTAAAATAATTGTTCTTCGGCGATCTTTGAGACGCTGGCTTCGTGTTCCATCGTGACGTCGTCTTCGGCAACTTCGATGTGCGGATACGTATCGCTGCGACTTTGCGAATCCAGGATCAAAGCGTCACAGACGACGTTCGACTTGCAATGCTTTGCATCGTTGTTGACTTTGACCAGGCCTCGATAGCTAGCTCGGCCACCGCCTTTCGAAATACTCTTCGAGATGATCCGGCTGAATGTGTAGGGACTGCAATGGACCATCTTCGCGCCGACATCCTGGTGTTGGCCTGTATTGGCAAACGCAATCGACAGCGTTTCGCCGCGAGCACCAGGTTCCATCAGATACACGGCCGGATACTTCATCGTCAGCCGCGACCCCAGGTTACCATCGACCCATTCCATCAGCGAATCGCCGTACGCTACGGCCCGTTTGGTAACCAAATTGTAAATGTTGTTTGCCCAGTTCTGAATCGTCGTATAGCGACAACGGGCTCCCTTCTTGACGACAATTTCGACGACAGCTGAGTGCAGACTCTCGCTGGTGTAAACGGGAGCCGTACAGCCTTCGACATAATGCACTGAAGCGCCTTCGTCGACGATGATCAGAGTCCGCTCGAACTGGCCCATGTTTTCCGAATTGATGCGAACATAAGCCTGTAGCGGGAACTCGATGTGCACGTCTGGCGGCACGTAAATGAACGAACCGCCTGACCAGACCGCGGAGTTCAATGCAGCAAACTTGTTGTCCGACGCCGGAATAATTGTGCCGAAATACTCGCGGAACAAGTCCGGATGTTCACGGAGCCCAGAATCGGTGTCCGTGAAGATTACGCCCTGTTTGCCTAGGTCTTCTTGCAAACTGCCGTAGACAACCTCCGATTCGTATTGAGCCTTGACCCCGACTAAGTACTTCTTTTCGGCCTCGGGAATCCCCAGCCGGTCGTAGGTCTTGCGGATATCGTCCGGCACATCATCCCAGCTCGTTTCCTGCTGTTCGGACGCCTTCATGTAGTAGTAGATGTCCTGGAAGTCCATGTGGCTCAGATCACCACCCCACGTGGGCAACGGTTTTTGAAAAAATGATTCCAAAGCATCCAAACGGAAGTCACGCATCCATTCGGGTTCGTTCTTCATTTCCGAGATCTGCGACACGATCTCTTCGTCCAGACCTTTGCGGCTCTTGAACGTATAATTATCGGTTGAGTCGCGAAAGCCAAATCGGTAATCGCCGACACCAATCTCTTGTTCGGTCGTTTTCAAATCAGTTGCCTCTGTTTGTCACCTCGACACCTTCCAATGTATTCAGAATTGCGCGTCCGGTTCATACGTATCTCACTACCAGATTCACACACTAGCCACGACCTGTTCCTCTTCCTCCGCGGCTGCATCGGGATGCCGCTCGCGCACTGCGGAATAGCCATGAGCGTGCAACTCGTAAGCTAGTTCGGTATCGCCGGTCTCCACAACCCGCCCAGCGAGCATGACGTGGGTGAACTGAGGCTTGTTGAATTCCAACAACCGCTTGTGATGAGTGATAATTAGGACTCCCATATCCGGACCCGCCAGTTGGTTAATTCCTTCACTCACCACTCTGAGAGCGTCACTGTCCAAGCCCCTATCAGTTTCATCCAGGATGGCAAATTTCGGCTTCAACATTGCCAACTGAAGAATCTCCATGCGTTTCTTTTCACCGCCGGAGAAACCATCGTTCAGGTAACGATGGGCGAACACCGCCTCCAAACCCAACTCATCCATCCGAGCCCGCAATTCTTTGCGGAACTCACGCATCGGAATCAGGCTTTCACCCTCCTTCCGCTTGGGATTGCGCACATTCGAAATGGCGTGACGCAGAAAATCGGCGACTTTGACACCCGGAATCGTGACTGGATACTGAAACGCTAAAAACAGTCCTATCCGGGCGCGCTCGTTCGCGTCTAACTCCAAAATGTTCGTCCCGTCGATTTCGACACTCCCGCTGGTGACTTCATACTTCGGATGCCCGACCAGCGCATATGCCAAAGTGCTTTTCCCGGAACCGTTCGGTCCCATCAAGGCATGAATCTCGCCGTGTTGGATCTGTAGATTCACACCTTTTAATATGGGCTTGCCGTCGACGGCGACGTGCAACTCTTCGATCTTCAAAATGTTTGTTATCCGTTGTACTCTCGAAACCCAAACCGGCCGCCTACGGCCCACTCCGAAAACCACTTGTCCGCTTGAAACTTCAACTGTTAGGCATCTGACAGCAATTCTACACTTCGACTGTTTGTGGCACCGCAGCATAGCCCGTGTGGTGCGGAACCGGTAACACTTCAGTGCCGCCTTTGGTAATCCTGTGTGCCCGGATCTTGTCCTGAATCCGCATTATGCCTTCCAACAGTGCCTCGGGCCGTGGAGGGCATCCGGGAACATAAACATCCACAGGCACTACCAAGTCTACTCCCTTGACGACATGGTACCCGTACTTGAAATACGGCCCGCCCCCAACCGTGCACGCTCCCATGGCAATAACGTACTTCGGATCTGGCATCTGCTCGTATAGCCGGCGAACCCGACTGGCCATCTTAAATGTGACTGTCCCGGCAACGATCATTAGATCGGCCTGACGCGGACTTGCTCGGAACGCACCGGCCCCGAATCGATCCAAATCAAATCGGCTGGCACCAGTGGCCATCATTTCGATCGCACAGCACGCCAAGCCAAAGGTCATCGGCCAAATGCTGGACTCCTTCGCCCAATTCATTGCCTGTTCTAAAGTCGTCGTGACGACGTTTTCCTCAAATCGTCCTTCGATCCAGGGCATGTTGTCTGTTCCATCCCAAAGAAATTAAAAATTGGCTCAACAATCCTTATCAGTGACTTGAAATACCACACTGTAGCAGTCACGCCAAAAGTTTCAATCGATGGCGGCGACTAACTCCATCTGCTGTTCGCTCGACTTGAACTCGCAGCAGTTATCCCCGTCCCGACAACATCGCGTCAACTTGACCGAGACGCCCAATACACATTGGAACACCGCCTGTTCCAATTCGAAAATTGTTGGATCAACCGAAACTAACTCCTGATAGGAACAGTTGTTCTCTCAAACAATCGAAGTCTAGTATTCAGCTGACCGACGTTGCTACATCGGAACAACCGAGCGTTCTCATCCATGAAATTTTAGACAATTACCAACACTTTTAACAACTTAAAGTGTCAAAATTTACTCTCGTGATGACTCACCGACAATCAGAGCCGGTCCGATCCATTACTGTTTCGCCGTAACCTGTTGGCTGATATATTGATTCACAATCGAGGTTCTGGTTTCGTTCAGCAAACTTGACATATGCGAACAATCCATTTCCAGGAGGAACAATGCGATTTCTTACGGTTTTCAGTCTCGCATTGGCATTACTACTAACAACGGCGCATTCGACGACGTGTGCCAACGATCGGCCTCTGACAGCTGCTACGACGATCGTCGCAGCAGCAGCTCCGATGACACCGATGAAAACATTTGAAAAAGGGATGGACGACGCGTTCGAATCCTTTAATCGCAAAGTCGCGTCTGTGCTATTTTATCCCGATCCCTTCTTCCATATCCCGATGGCTATTCTGTGGCTGGTGCTAGGAGCAATTTTCTTCACAATCCGCATGGGGTTCATCAATTTTCGTGCTTTTAAACATGCGATTCTGGTCACCGCAGGGCGGTATGATAATCCCGAACATGAAGGCGAGGTCAGTCACTTCCAAGCGCTTTCAGCCGCGTTATCGGCAACGATTGGGTTGGGAAATATTGCGGGAGTGGCGATTGCCGTGTCGGCAGGTGGTCCTGGTGCAACCTTCTGGATGATTGTAGCTGGCCTACTTGGAATGTCGTCCAAATTCACCGAATGCACGCTCGGCCAGAAATACCGCGAAGTCCGTGCCGATGGTCGGGTCATGGGTGGAGCTATGTTCTATCTGTCCAATGGGTTAAGCGAGCTGGGGATTGGACCGGTCGGAAAAGTTCTGGCTGTCGTCTTCGCAATTTTGTGCATTGGCGGTTCATTTGCGGGTGGCAACGCGTTTCAAGTGAATCAGTCGCTCAACGCCGTGCGTGAGACCATACCATTCCTGGAAGATCACCGTTGGATTTATGGTTTGATTATGACCCTGTTGGTTGGAATTGTGATCATTGGCGGAATTCGCCGAATTGCCGCAACGGCCGAAAAAATCGTCCCTCTGATGTGCGGAGTTTACGTCGTGTCAGCATTGGTGATTCTAGTGATGAATTGGGAGAAGGTCCCGAGCGCTTTTGCATCGATCATCGGAGGCGCGTTTTCGCCGCAAGCGATGTACGGAGGTGCTTTGGGCGTGTTGGTCGTCGGCTTTCAACGGGCAGCGTTTTCGAATGAAGCCGGCATTGGATCGGCTGCCATCGCGCACTCTGCGGCCAGAACCGAATATCCAGTTCGCGAAGGAATCGTCGCTCTACTGGGACCGTTCATCGATACAGTCGTCGTTTGCACGATGACTGCTTTAGTGATTGTCATCACCGGAGTATACAACGCGGACGAATACGCCAAAAACATGGCGCTCAATGCCCAGGAAACAGCACAGATCGCTGACATGATCAAGAAGGAGGAAGGTGCTGCATTGACGTCCCGGGCCATGGCAGGGCAGATTCCTCACTTTGACAAAGTACTGGCCATCATAGTTATGCTGTTCGCTTATTCGACCATGATTTCCTGGTCTTATTACGGCGAGCGTTGCTGGGCATATCTTTTCGGCGACGCGGCTTCGCTCTCGTACCGGATTCTTTTCCTGGTCTTCGTCTATTTGGGTTCGATCGTTTCATCAACAAACATACTAAAATTTGGCGACTTGATGATTCTTGGTATGGCCTTTCCGAACATTTTGGGCGTCGTCCTGCTTTCCGGAAAAGTTAAACGAGAACTTGACGATTACTGGCATCGCTACAAGGCGGGCGAATTTCAGCCAACACCGTGAGCGTTCTCAGTTCTGTTTGGAGTGTGTACGAATTCGATGACCAATTCTGCTGCTGATGACGCACCATCGCCTGTTTCGCTTAACAGTAAAGGCGAGTTTCTCGAGATCGAATGGAGTGACAACGTCAGGCATCGAATCAGTTGGCTACACCTGCGCGAGAATTGCCCGTGTGCTACATGTCGAGCCCAGCCACCGGAACAACCGCCTCGCTTACCCATGCTGAAGCCAACAGAAACTCAACCCGTTCAGCCGACTGCCATGAAGCCCATCGGAAATTATGCCTACGGCATTGCCTTCAATGATGGCCACGACACGGGGATCTTCTCGCTCGAATTGCTGCGAGAACTGGGCGATTTGAAACATACCGATCACTGACCCCTACAGATTTTTCACCCAGATATTGCGGAAGTGAATAACCGAGCCTTCACTCTGCAAAGCAATCGTGCCCTTCTTCGGATTACAGCCGGTGACTTCGCCGACTTTCTTGCCGTTGATGTCGACAGAGATTGTTCCGTCTTTGCAAGTAATCAGGCCACTATTCCATTGGCTAACCGGTTTCGACAGTCCCATGACGTCGACTTTGTTGTCTGTCATGGCACCGGCGATCTTAAAAATGCTCCCAGCTTTCGGGCGGTGCAATTGGACCTGAATCGACTTAGGCCAAATCTTGTCATCTTCACTTTTCTTAGCGCCGACAGCACTAGTGTGAATCAAGATGCCGCTGTTGCCGTTCTCGTCCGTCGGGAAATTCCATTCGAATCCGAACTCGAAATTCTCGTAAACGTCGATCGTGCGGATGTAGCCAAACGGAGTGCCGTCGCAGACCAGAATAACCTTGCTGTTGTCTTTGCCGTATTTCAGTGTCCAAGTATCATTGAATCTGACGTCTTTGTCGGCAGAAAAGAAAAACCAGCGTTTGGAAAACTCACCGACCTTTAACAATAATTGTTTCTCTTGAACCTCACCGCGATGATCCTGCGCTCGACACATCCAACCGAAACTGAGAATCGAACCAACCAGCAGCACGGCGCAAATTGACCGAAAAAGATCGGACACTAGCAATCCTTTGCGTCCCAATCGAACTGGTCTACGAGCTTCTTCTGATCGTTGACACACGGTGGTTGAGCGATTGCAGTAAGTTTAAGAAAATCCCCGCTTGCACCATGAAATTCTAGACCAGTGACTGAACGCATTCAATCAACTAGCCGAATCATCCGGCTAATTTAATGAGTCCGTCATAAATGTCGGGAGCTACGATCCGATTTTATCAACGATCATTTTCCGGACAAGCTTGGGGTCAGCGCCTTTGACTTCGCGCATGACTTCTCCGATGATTCGTCCAATGGCCGTCTGTTTGCCGTCGCAAAAATCGGCGACGGCTTTTTTGTTGCGTCCCATTGCGACAGCAATAATTGCGTCAAGCTGGCCGACATCCGAGACGATTCCCAGGTCTTTTTGGTCGATGATTTGGTCAATTCGTGCACCAGAAATCTCCTTGCCTTCATCACCGTTTCCCATGTCGACCAGCAATTCGGAGAAAATCTCGCGAGCGCTTTTGGTGGTAATTTCGTTCCCGGTGATCTTTGTCAACAAGGCGGACAACTCGGGCGGGCGGATGGGAAACTCGTCAATCGTTATCTGTCGATCGTTCAGTTCACGCAAGACGTCTTGCGTGACCCAGTTGGCAGCCTGTTTGCCGTCGCCGCAGACATTGGCGACCTGTTCGTAGTAGTCGGCAAAGATGCGGCCCTGGCCGATGATTACCATCGCGTCGTAGTTGGAGAGTTGGAATTCCAACTGGAAACGGCAGCGGCGAGCCGCCGGCAATTCGCACATCTCACTGCAGATTGTTTCGATAAGCTCCTCGCTGACACTCACCGGCACCAAGTCTGGATCGGGAAAGTAACGGTAATCGGACGCTTCTTCTTTTCCTCGCTGAGCGAATGTAACTTCGCGGTCGGCGTCCCATCCTCGCGTTTCCTTTTCAACATCGCCCAATTTCTGTCCGGTTTGCTTCCACTGCTCAATCTGGCGTTTAATTTCGTAATTGAGTGCCAGCTCGACACCGCGAAAGCTATTTAGATTTTTAATTTCGACGATCGGGGTAGGAATGATCTCACCGTCGTCAGTCTGCACATGTAAATTAACGTTTGCATCGCAGCGCAGGCTGCCTTCCTGCATGTTGCAGTCCGAGACGGCCAGATAATTGAGTAGCAACTTCAGCTCTTCTAGATATGCGCGTGCCTGCTGCGGCAAGCGAATGTCAGGTTGGGACACAATCTCTAAGAGCGGCGTGCCAGCGCGATTTAGATCTACTTGGCTGTCAGCGCCTTGACCGCTTTCGTCGTGCAGGTTTTTCCCGGCGTCTTCTTCCAGATGGACCCGAATCAGACGGACTCGCTTTGTTTTAGACGAGGCCGACAGTGGGCTGTCGGTTTGGAAAGCGGATGAGCCGTCCGATTCGGTCTCGATTTCTAACCAGCCATCCGAACTGAATGGCAAATCGTATTGGCTAATCTGGTAGTTCTTTGGCAAGTCAGGATAGTAGTACTGCTTACGATCCCACTTAGTGAACCGAGTGATTTGGCAGTTCAACGCCATCGCCGTCTTCAACGACAGTCGAAACGCTTCGCGATTCATCACCGGCAACGATCCCGGTAGCCCTAGGCAAACCGGACAGGTCTGCACGTTAGGGTTCCGTGGGTTGAACCGATTCGCGCAACCACAAAAAATCTTCGTCTTCGTCAAGAGTTGCACGTGAACTTCCAGGCCGATGATTGTGCTGAAGTGCATCGTGTTTTCCACACTCACATTTTACGTTCGATAGTCAATGTCAAACTAAGAATTGTCAGTTGGACTCCAACACGACTCGCTGCTTGTGCCATTCCGTTTCTCGTTCGAACATATGAGCGACCCGTAGCAATCTTTCCTCTTCAAACGGAGCGGCTAACAGTTGCAGGCCGATCGGCAGACCGTCGCTGCTAATTCCGGCTGGAACCGAGATGCCGGGAATGCCAGCCAGGTTGGCACTGATCGTGTAGATGTCCGACAAGTACATGGCCAGCGGATCATCGACAAGCTTGCCCACCCGGAATGCTGGAGTGGGTGATACCGGCGAAGCGATCACGTCAACATTCTGGAACGCTTGATCAAAATCACTTTGGATGAGCCGTCGGACCTTGAGGGCTTTCAAATAGTAAGCGTCGTAATAGCCAGACGATAGGGCGTAAGTGCCCAGCATAATCCGACGCTTGACTTCCGCTCCAAACCCTTCGCCTCGACTGGCAGCGTACATGTCGACCATCTTGTCAAACTGGTCCGCTCGGTCACCATAGTGCACGCCGTCGTATCTGGCCAGATTGCTGGATGCTTCGGATGAGGCGATCAGATAATAAGTCGCGACGGCGTATCTGGAATGGGGCAAGGCGATGTCTCTAATCTTAGCTCCTAAAGACCTGTAAACATCCAGTGTGGTTTGAATGGCCGATTCCACGTCCACGTGCAGTCCTTCGGCGAAGTGCTCCCTAACGATCCCTATGCGAAGCTCCGACAGCGGCTTGCCAATGGTCTTGGTAAATGTCGGAACATCAATGTTAACGCTGGTCGAGTCTCGACGGTCATAGCCAGCAATTGTCTGCATCAACAAAGCTGCACCGTGCACATCGTTGGCAAATGGTCCGACTTGGTCCAACGAACTGGCGTAGGCGATCAATCCATAGCGTGACACGCGTCCGTACGTCGGTTTCAATCCAACGACACCGCAAAAGCTAGCCGGTTGCCGAATGGAACCGCCAGTGTCACTGCCGATTGCCAGCGGCGCCATGCTAGCTGCCACTGCGGCCGCCGAACCACCGCTCGAGCCACCAGCTACACAATCCCGATTCCACGGCGTCCGAGTAATCTTGAATGCCGAGTTCTCGGTCGACGAACCCATGGCGAATTCGTCCATGTTTGTCTTCCCAATCAACACGGCGTCTGACTGTTTCAGCAACGTGATCACGTGCGCGTCATATGGCGGCACAAATCTCTGTAGCATCCGGCTGGCACACGTTGTCGTTTGCCCTTTGGTGCAAAGCATGTCTTTGACTGCCACTGGCAGCCCGGCCAAGCTACCCAACGATTCGCCAGATTGACGTTTGCGGTCAATTGCTTCCGCCTGAGCCAATGCGGTGTCAGCGTCTACGTGCAAAAAAGCGCCGATCTGCTGATCGTGAGTATCAATCGCGTCCAAATGGGCTTGAGTAACTTCGACACAACTCAGTTCTTCACGCTCCATGCGCCGCAACAACTCGGCAGCCGTCAAACCAGTGATAGACATGCGACTCTTGATCCTTGGTTCGAATCTAAGCAGCCTCAGTGCTTCAAAGAAAGCAGTCTACTTCGACTTTCGGAATGCACCCGAGATAAGGTCAGGTGCCCTCCATAATCGGAGGCACGAGAAAAAACTGGCCGTCTGTCTTTGGCGCATTCGCAAGCGACTCCACACGCGACAGCGATTTTTCAAGTTCATCGTCGCGAAAAACGTTGCGTAGCTCGGCAACGTGTACCATCGGCTCGATGGCGTCGGTATCCGTGTCAACCTCATTCAACATTTTGACGTATTCCAGCACTTGACCAAGCTGATTCGTAAACAGGTCCAATTCGGCATCCGACAGCTTCAGTCGGGCCAGCATCGCGACTTTTTGCACGTCGTCGCGTGTTAAGGGCACGCTCATGATTCCAATCAAACGTTTTTCGGGCAGACCCACGCGGCAAATCGCTGTGACCACCGGGAAACATCGCGTCTGAACATCACTGATCGAAACGCCGATTGACTTCAATTCGTCGATGGTAGAGTGAATGGCTGACGCACAACTGCCTTCTGGACGCGACCGCTTCGAATGCAGCGAGTACAAACTCGCCGGGTCACCACGCTGCCACCCTCTTGGATGCGGAGCCGTTGCAGATTCGGCTTGAATTGCCGCCGGCTGATACCGGTCGTCTTGCGGCCGTTGCCGCCCAGATACTTCGGCTTGCCTCGCTGCGAAACTCGATTACCAACCGATGGTGTCTTGCCACAAACCGCGCATTGTTGAGACATAGCATATGACCTCAAACCGTAGACTGTCGCCAAGTCTCAGCGACTAGGAAGGGCTAGTATAGTCAGCTGCAACATGAATGCAAGTGCAAGGACTTGGTAGCCAATTCAATAGAAATTAGCTTTTCTGTCACTGCCTAAAGTTTTGCGAACCAGCTACGTGCCACCTGATTCTTCGGATGGCGGCAGCAAATGTCCAAGCTTGTCTCGCTTGGTGGCCATGTACTGTTCGCGATGCCGTTCGGGCGGGGCAATGATCGGTACCTGTTTGACCAGTTTGATATCCCATGCGTATACAAATGCGTCGGCTTTCTTTGGGTTGTTCGTGAGCAAACGAATCTTGGTCAGCCCAAGATCTTTCAAGATCTGCAGACCAATCATGTAATCACGGCTATCGGCCTTGAAACCGAGCTTGTAGTTAGCCTCGACAGTGTCTAGCCCTTCGTCTTGCAACTGATACGCCTTCAATTTCGAGATCAGGCCAATGCCACGTCCTTCTTGCGGCAAATACACAACAACGCCGACTCCTTCGTCGTTGATCATTTGCATGGCCAAGTGCAACTGGTCACCGCAGTCACAGCGCAACGATCCCAGCACGTCTCCTGTGAAGCAGGACGAGTGCATGCGGACCAAGGGCGCTTGAGCCGTCTTCAAATCGCCCCACACGATTGCCAGCGGTTCCTGCTCTTCGTGTTCGACACGATAAGCGATGAGGTTCGCGCGGCCGAATTTAGTCTCCAAACAGACCTCGACTTCTCGGTGTACCAATTGCTCGCGCACACGACGATGGCGAATCAGGTCCTCGATGGAGATGATCGGGATGCCGAATTCAGACGAAATCTCTTGCAGTTCATCGGCATCAGCCATTCCGTCGGTTCGTTGGCTCAAGATTTCGATCAAAGCGCCCACCGGTTGCAAGCCAGCCATCCTCAGTAAGTCGACGTTGGCTTCAGTGTGTCCCGCACGGCGCAGTACGCCACCTTCCTTGGACAAGAGTGGACAGATGTGTCCCGGGCGCACAAAATCTTCTGCGCACGAGTCAGCCGCGGCCAAGGCTCGCAATGTTCGAGCACGGTTTTCGGCGCTGACACCGGTGCCGCTATCCAGATGATCGACCGGAATCAAAAAATGGGTCCGGTTCGGAGACGTGTTCGTTTCAACGTCAACGACTGGAGTCAGTCGTAATCGCGCTGCATATTCCCTTATCATCGGCGCGCATAAGACACCACGGCCATGACGCAGCATAAAGTCTATCATTTCTGGGGTTACCAACTCGGCGGCGCAGAAAAAATCACCCTCATTTTCACGCTCCGCAGCGTCCACAACGATAATCAGTCCGCCAGCCTGCAAGGCTGCCAACGCTTCATCGATTGTGTTGAAATTGATCGTTCCGATAGATTCAGGCATCGTCCGTCCAGAATGTGAATAGTAAGCCTCTGTAAACATCGCTCGACTGTCACCTCATACCATATAATTCCTATTGTAAAGACACAAACCACATCGGCCAACCAATCAACGCGAAGCTAAGCCGGCTAAATAAACCTCAACCAATAGAATTTCAACTTGAATAGTCAAATCACAACTGCCAAACTGAATTGTGTTGATGCTCATCCGGCTAACCTCCTTAATCATATTGGGGGTTGAGAATGGCAAGACTCGTATTACTTCAAGGGGGAAAGGCGATCCCCCACGAACTCGGTAACGGTGAGACGCTCATCGGTCGCCATACGGACTGCACACTCCAGTTGCAATCAAACACCGTCTCCCGTAGGCATGCAAGTGTCACCAAAGAAGGCTCCAAGTACTTTGTGGAGGATCTAGACAGCGGAAATGGCACGATTCTGAATGGAAAAAGGATCAACGAACGAGTCCAGTTGAGCCATGAAGACCGAATTAAACTCGGTCCGATCTTGCTCCGATACGAAGCCAACGAACCTGCTGCGGGTGATCCAAAGAGGGCGGCTGACCTTGGCAACACAGTTGGATTTACTATCGACTATGAAGATGATGCCACAATTATCGGGGCTGCTGAACATGCCGGTGGTTTTGGCGTCCTTGACGTTCAGCCCGAAGCCAAGTTGAAAGCCATTCTGGAGATCAGCCGCAGTTTGGTGGGGACCGTCGAGCTGGAGTCGTTACTGCCGAAAATTCTGGACACATTGTTCGGTATTTTCTCGCACGCCGATCGAGGCTGTATCCTGTTAAAAGAGGCAGATAACGACTGCATGATTCCCAAAGTATTCAAGCACCGACGTTCGGAAGAAGACGAATCGGTCAAATTGAGCCGAACAATCCTGAACAAAGTACTTTCAGACAAACAGGGCATCCTATCGGCTGATGCTGTGACCGATTCACAGTTTAGTAAGAGTGAATCGATTTCGAGCCTCGCAATTCACTCGATGATGTGCGCTCCGTTGTTGGACCTTAAAGGCGAACCGATCGGCGTAATCAACATCGACACGCAAAACCCGTTGAACCAATTCAAGAATGAGGATCTGGATCTCCTGATGGCGGTTGCTGGACAAGCAGCTTTGGCGTATGAAAGCGCACGCCTAATGGTCTCGCATATCGAAAAACAAAAACAAGATGGAGAAATGAAGATCGCCAGCGCCGTGCAACAGGCCCTGTTGCCCAAAGAACTTCCGAAAACCGACGGTTATCAGTTCTACGCATCCTACGATGCAGCTCAGGCCGTCGGTGGGGATTACTACGACGTCATAATGTTGGACGACGACAAGATCTGTCTTTCCTTCGGCGACGTGGCCGGCAAAGGCGTGCCCGGCGCTTTAATCATGTCGCGCATGGCCAGTTGCGTGCAGAACACCATGTCGTTCGTGCATGAAGTTGCTGATGCTATCGGGCCGATCAACAATCACATGTGCGCTAACACGGTCGAAGGACGGTTTGTCACCTATCTCTTGGCAATTATTGACCTGAAGACACACGAGATGTCGCTGGCCGACGCTGGGCACATGTCGCCCATGATTTTGAAAACTGACGGGACCATCGAAGAGATCGATGATGACACCATCGGCCTACCCGTGGGTGTGATGGAAAACTACCCGTTCAGTATTGTCAAACGCGTTATCGAACCGGGCGAGGTCATCTTGTTTTTCACTGACGGCGTTGATGAAGCGATGAATCCGGAGGGCGAGCTGTACACATTGGAACGTATGCGCGAGTTCGTCACTCAGAAGTCCTGGAATGCCGAGGACTTGGGCAAGGAACTCTTAGCCGATGTACGCCGCCACGCCAATGGCCGCCCCCAGAACGACGACATCACCATCATGACCTTCGGTCGCTGTGCTGAGTAGTTCTGATTCCCAGGCCAATCTGACCTGGACTTTTGGGGTGCACTAGATACTCGCCACCCCAACAAGGCGCCACCATTTTTGTAGAACAACTAGACGCGGCACCCGGCTGTGGCGCCGTTTGGATCTCATCTACAGCACGATCTCCGTGGGTTCTGCCACTTTGCGATATCCGAGGCTACTGACGACCTCTAGCACTTCGCTCCAGGTCGGAAACTCGCGGCCACTACTACGCTTATAGGTATCCATGGCCTTCATGAATTCAATTTCGTCGTCCGTGTAGTCTCGCTCGCACGTTGTCGGATCGATCTGCCGTCGACGTTCATTTTTCCTACGACTTGTCTTGCGGCGTTCTTCGCCGGAGCATTGAGCCTCGTACTCGTGATGGTCCGACAGACCACGCCGCTTTTTCGATATTCGATCAATCTTCGCTTCAGAGGTTATTGTAGTTGCTTCGTACATCATTATTTATCCACCCTTTCGGGGAAAACATAATCGGTGACCATCTTCCTGACACAAATGTCCTCAACGCCTTAGCTCCCAAATCTGTCTTTGCACGCAAACTTGAAAACGATCAGACACGAGAGCTCTCGACATCATCCGCTCCAATCGCATGTCGTTCTCGTTACAGAATCTGCCTTTTGGAGAATAACTCGTCGCGGAAGACACGCAAACTTAATTGTTTAAAAAGAATTGACAAACGAAGTAAACTTTTTGCATTGCACAATCAGTCTGACTGTGCAAATTATTCAACCTTGGACGCTTGGATCAATAAAATACCGACGGGTTCACCCTGCGGTACTGGATAAATAGCCAATACAACCGATTCGCCGAAGAGTTCGTCCGCAAATTGACCGAAAGACTTATTCAATAGCTTTTCGATTCCCTAGCGGGCTTCCATAAGCTTCTGGTAATTCTTGCTGGCAATCCATTTGCGGAATGCGGCCGTTGCCTGAAACCGTTTAAACAGTCCCGATCCCGCGGCCTGCGGTAGGTGACTGTTACGCGACGCAAAGTCCCATATCCGGACCGACACGCTTAAGCAGTTCATTCGCAGGAGCTGCCGCTTGAATAGGACCGATCGGCACAAAGACAAACAGCATGATTGCAAGCATGCGGAAAACGACAGGTTCATCCAGGAGAAATATGAACCTCGTAGTACTGGGAATGAGCTCGTCCCAAGTCGGTTGACTGTTTACACTCTCGCTGCTTGTTGTTGATCCATTCGAACTTCCTGATTTTTGAACATCGATCGTCATCTACCGAAACGGCAATCAGCCACTTGTTTACCGACGTTGCCTGACGTAGCGAGTCCAAACTCTACAGGCAACACCTTGAACAGAAATTCAATGGCTTTGCCAAAATCACGATTGATCGACGATCTTTTAATCCAATCGCCAAACGATGCGAGGACTCAGCGTTGAAGACATTCGCGGGCGACGTGACGAGCAGCTTTGTAGGCACTGCGAATTGACATCGCGCGTGCTTCAACTTGTTCCTCCGTGTAAGACTTGCCGCGTTCGCTAATCGGGAGTCCAGCCAGTGAAATGGTAAGCGGTAGGAGGTCCAGAAACTCCCGATATCGTTGCTGTTGATCACTTGTTTCTGCCACGACGAGCACTCCTTGTCAGACGGTATGTGGATCCTGGACTCGAAACAAAAAAGGAACAGATGGCGCCGACCAACAACTCGGTGACTCTCGTCTCATTTTACAAAATTCTGATCCTTCAAGAGAAGTCAACTTCACCTTGAAGGGAAGCGATTGCCTTATTCTAAGTGCCCCTGCGATTCCGATATTTGCGAATAATGTCAGCCGCCGGATTGTCTCGCGAACTGCCATCACTGCCCTTCGACTCGTCCGATTCTTTATCCTCGTCAGTCACCTCAGGCACGCCAGTGGCTGCTGGATCAGGAAGTCTGACAGAAAAGACTGTAGTTTCGGCGTTGGCCTGACCCACCGGAACGTCCGGAAACGGAACTTTGACGATCGTCTCAAACGACGTGGACTCACTAACATTGGTCGGTTCCGACAATGGGGTGGTATCTCCAGTCGCTGGTGCCACGGCGGGAGCAGAACACGCATCGTTGAGTTGAACCTGCGAAGCCTCGTGAATGATGATTTCTAATTCCAGGTTTCCAATTGCGACTCGATCCTGCGATCTCAACTTAACCAGACCCTGAATCCGTTGGCCGTTAACTAAAGTCCCGTTGGTGCTGCCAAGGTCGCGAAGATGCACGCTATAGTTATCGATCTCAAATGCGCAGTGGTGACGACTGATCGATTCACTGTTGGGTCGAAGGTGACAATCATCCTCACGACCAATTAAAAACTTCTCTGCCGAAAGGGGGATTACTGAGCCATGTTGCTCTCCACCAACGACTTTTAGTTCGCTGCGTATCATCGAAGAGTACTCCATCCAACCGAGGCCAAATCATTGACGAATGTACCTTAAGGCTTAAATGCACCTGTCGGGTCTTTCGAGAAACCAGCAGGTTTAAAAAACATTCTACTACTAGTTACCCCGCGACACTCTAGGAGCACAAAGAGCGTCTGCGTTCCGCAACTGTGCAGCCTGGATTTAATCAACCAGCACTTGCGTTACGAATAATGATAGCACAAGGTATGAACGGCAATATAGAAGTGCGGACGAGCGAGTTTCACGGTATCAATCCCGATCGCATTTGTCAACTATTGCTGCAATCGCAATTGCGCTGAAACTCGATCATTGCCGATCGCTAATTCAGATCAACTGCACGACCCAAATCCCTTGGTACCAGCGATCTACGACCATGATGAACAGTACAGAGATCTTGCTTTTGATTCTGCCGTTCGGTGCGGCAATAGCACTTTTCTCAGGATGTCGACACACGCGTCAATTCACTAGGTACCAATGGCTCCAGCCTGAATTCTTTGGAAAATAGCAAACCGATTGCCGACGCCAAAACAAATTTAAAATCCTTTTCGAAGTTTATCTCTGGAACAAGATCCAGAACACCCTGATACTGCGATGCGTGAGGCGAATTCTTGATCAACAAACTGCCGTGCTGAAGAATTGCCCCGCGTCGTCGCCTTTGGGCACTTCCCAGAATCTTGTGTCCCTTTAGAATGATGTCATTGGCGTCCGTTCGTCCGAAACAAAGAAATGGTTCGGTCGCAGAATATGCTGACTGCCCGCAATTGCTTCGCATCCGAGCTGTGACACCATAACGGGCCAGAACTGTGATGATCTGATTATGGACTAGGTTATACAAGTGGTGGGGTACTTTTGCTAATCCTGACGTAGTAGGCACTGAACATGAATACGTCAACTCATGCTGATGAACAATCGCCCCTCCTCCAGTCAGCCGTTTAACCATCGGGAGCAACTTCAATTCTGGAGAGCAAATTGTCCACTCGGAGTCTTGAAAATAGCCAATCGACACCGTTGGATGGGACCATTGGTAGACGCGAACCGCACACTGCTTCCGATCGATCGCAGCGTCCAACAAGGTCTC
>Ga0310123_10000741_pt1 | contig 28693 bp, 16 predicted proteins | sample CB6_AW_1057_MG_FD_203505 | JGI IMG/M metagenome (GOLD analysis project Ga0310123, IMG submission 203505) | Marine microbial communities from Western Arctic Ocean, Canada - CB6_AW_1057 | ecosystem: Environmental > Aquatic > Marine > Oceanic | place: Canada: Western Arctic Ocean | collected... | reverse complement strand
CGAACGCGGGCGCCGTTGGATCCTAATTTTCAGGGCTGGGCTATCGTACTTAGCGGCAAGGACGGCCGCTTTCGATTCAAGACGATCTATCCGGGTACATACCCTGCCGGGAAATACTGGACGCGGCCGCCCCCATATACACTTCAAAGTCACCAAGCGTGGCTATGTCGAACTCACTACCCAGATGTATTTTCCCCGGCCACAAGTTAAACAATGACGACCTTATCTTGAAACGCAAAGGCCCTGAGGACCAAAAGCTAATGATCGCCACCCGGGTCAATGCCGAGCCCGAAACGTATCAGTATCGCATCGTCCTGCAGCCGGCATGATGACGCGTGTGCAAAAACACTGAACACTGTCTCCTGAAACAACTCGTAATCGATCCATTCGTAATCGATGCTTGGCTGGCCTTCGATTAAGAAATGGATCGATTACGAGTACTATTTCTCCCTCCCAAAACTGGCAGCGCCAGAGAGTCTCTCAACCTCGACCGACTTACGCGATCCGAGAAATTCAATATTCATTGCCCCCCGATGGCACAAGCCTTCCGCGCACCGTTCCATAGCATCCGACACTCAAGAGTACACCGCCCACGTGTGGCGGACGGCGGGACTGGCAATAGCCCGTGGCTCGCCTAAACCCCCTCGGCGGCGATCCGCCGCCGCGAATCGGGGGATCGTGGGGTTTCGGCGCAGCCACCAACTACCCCGGCGGCGGGGCAAGTTCAGGGAAGTCGGGCAAACGCTCGGCGGCTTCGTCGAGGCGCGATGGGACGATGGCGACATCCGTGAGGACCGGTTCAAGGATGTCGTTCATGAGGAGCTGTTCGATGCGCGGCTGGATGACGACCGTGCGAATATGCTGAACAATGGCGTCCTCGGGATTGTCGTGAATGCCAAGGGCGACAATGTTCCGGATCAACGCTGCGCACGCCCGGCGGCTCGGCGGATTGCCGAGGACGTAGCGGCCGCGGAAAACAATGATGGCGTCCTGAAGCTGGGAATGGAACGAAAGAAGTGTTTCCTCAATGACGGACTTGCCGGCTTCATCATAGCGGGGCGCGAAACCGCGCCAGAAACCTTCGTGCTTGTTCAGTTCGCGGAGCATGGCGTCGCAAAAGCCGGAGGCCAGATCCAAGCGGCCGAGTTGCTCGAGCTGCTTCTGTTCGATTCTCGCCCATTCCAGGAGCATACGCAGGGCGGGCATGGTCATCTCGGGGCCGAAATTCACCTTGCCGGCGCCGCTCTCGCGCAGGGCGACGGCATCCGCCGGGGTAATCTCATCGGAATAGTGCTGCGTGAAAAGATAGTACTGGCGGTCGTTCCGATGCTTGCGCGCCTCCCGGTCGAGGACCTCCACCAGCTCGGGCTTGAAGCCGGTCTGCCGGAGGACGTAGTCGCCGGATTCCTCCGGCACTAGCCGCATATGTGTGCCGGTTTGAGCAACGATGAAATCGATGCGTACATTGTCGAGCCGGCGCTCGGCCAATCCAGCCCGGAGCAACTCGATATAGCGGTCAAAACTCGCCGGCGCCGTCAATCCGCCTTTCTGTTCTTCGGAGCCGACTTCGTATGAGATTGGCTCCAGCCCGAGGCGCTGGCGTTCCTGCTCGCAGAAATCGATCATCTCGAGCGTCGTGCCGGCAACAAGTTCGAGCGGCAATTGCCCGTCGACCTCTTCATCGTGGCGCCCGCTGGTACCGTCGGCATGCCAGCATGAAAAACCGGCTTCCAGGTCGGCGGTGATGTTTTTCTTGACCCAGTCCATGATCTCCGCGCGCGGTTCGGTTCGCTGGGCAGCAAGAATGTACGGCCCGCCATGGTCACGCCCGAAAATGATCGGACCGTGGTAACCCGCTTCGTCGGCCAGATCGTTGACCATTGCCACCAGCTGCTTTGCATTCAGGCCGGTGTAACCGCCGTCGATGTTGACCTGATTTGTGGTCACCATGATCAGCGGCATGGAGTCCGTGTCGCAGCAACTCAAAAGCGCCGCTTTGAGCGCCAGGCGATCGGTGTAACAGTAAGCGAGGATGGCCGGCGCCGGGCGTCCCTCCTGCCGCGTCTTCATGATGAAATCGACCAGCTCCGTCATGCGCACCGACGGCCGCGGAAAAGTGCACGAGGGCGGTGGCGGACTGCCGCCCTCGATGAACTGGATGAGGCCGACGCGACCCGAGAAATAATCATCGGGTGGTGTATCCAAAGCCGTTCGGAGCGCCTTCCGGTCGGTGCCGACCATACATTCTTCGCTCTTCGTGGCGCGCAGGATCACCACCTGGCGACACCAGGCGGGCACAGCCTGCGCCGGGGTGAACTCAAAACCATATTTGCCGTCGCCGGTGAGCCGCCGGTACCAGACGTCACCAACGAATACATTGACGTCGTTCGTTTCGATTTCGCGGCGCAGGTGATGGTCTGGAGCGAGGCTCTCGAAAGAGGTCCCGTCCGCTGCGAAAATCGGTTCTTCGATGATTATCCTGTGCTGCTGTTGGAGCCCGCGGAACGTTGTCGCAAGATTGAGCAATTCCGGCGCATCACCGTCTTCCATGGCCGCAAGTGCGTCTATCAGATCCGACTTCATAGCATCGCTGGTGAAGCACGGATACGGTTTCAGATACAGCTTCACCTCGGAAATGCCGGCGCCGCCGGCTTCCCGGTCGCCGGCCAAGAGTACCGCGAGCGCGATCAGGTTGAGCAGCTCGGCGCCGGCGTTGTCGGCGAAAATTCCGACAGCGTCGACACCGTCCGCTGCAAGGGCGCCGGCGATACGCTCCGAATCATCGACCAGCACGGTTTCCGGGCTGTAAATCTCCCGCGGCAGACCCAGGTCGAAGGAGTTGCCGACCATCACCGCTTGCAAAGCCGTTGCAACATTTGCCGCGGGTAGGTGCTCCGCCCAGGATGCGATCTGATTGCGAAACGCGTCGAGGACCGGCGAAAGTGCCGGGTGTTTCGCGGCGCGGTGCGGATCCGTACGTTTCGTGTCGGGAAAATCGAAATAGCCGGCGCCGACCATCTTCAAGTACTCGAAATAGGCTACGGTCGGCATCAGCCGATTCTGCGGGCTTACCCATTGGCGGCCAAAAACCGGCCCCATGATCGCGGTCCAATGCTCGGCGTACGGTAAGTCCAGCGCGGCTTTACCGAATATTTCCGCGGGACTCGGCACGGTCCCTTTGTCGGTGACGGAATCGCGCAGGCGTTCGAGCCGGTTTCGAATTTTACTGTTCAACAAGTGTTCCGCGTTCAACGAGGCCAGCAACCCGCAACCTTCCCCGACCGGACCAATCGAGGTGATCGATCCGATCTGTTCAGCCTTGTGCGGCAAGTCTCGGCGAGCCAGCGTGCCGGCAGCGGCGCCGGTTGTGCGGTATTCGGCCAGGCACTCCAGCGGCGGCGGCACGCCGTCGACACTGACGACGCGACCCTGCGGATTGATGACCCAGGCATCTTCACCGAGCTCGACCCAGTCATAAACGAGGCGTTCCGACTCGATGGCGTCTGGGTCATCAGCGTCCGTGACCGGAAAAACGCGGCGGTCGACGGTGACCTTGAGCGTACAACCGTTGTCCGCATCAACGAGGTAAACTGTGCGATCATTTTCAGTGCTGCCGACCTCGAGGGAGCGGATGTCCTCGCCAATGGCATGGTGAATCAGGTGAACGAGAATCTCGAACCGCGGATCGTTCAGCAGGCGTCCGGCCCATGGATTTCTGTCGGAGATGTTATCGTAGAGCACCGGTTTCAGCAATTGCGGTCGGAGCGCTTCGGGTGCCACCCACTTCAGCTCCGGCAGCGTTCCCCAGCGGGGATTGTGACCGAGAAACGGCCGGCCGCGGGGGTCGACCAACAGTTTTACCGGGCTCCCCCGCATCCAGGAATTGGCGTAAGAGGGCGCATCGTGCAGCGTGTCGTTGGATACGAGGTCCAAAAAGAAACATTCCGAATTGGCGCTTATGGGTATTGCCGCGTGTCCCCATCCCGAGGGTATCATGATCGTGTCCGGCTCGTTGCCGATGGGCACCAAGCGGATTTCGAGGGCTGTGCGCCGCTGGACGTTGCCGCCGGCCGCAACCGGCCCCAGCCGCACGAGAATATTGAGCATGTTCCGGCAACGGTACAGCTCGCCCGGACTGATACGGGATTCGCCTGCCAGCATGCGATGATTGTGCCCGGACGACATCACAATATCCAGCATCGGCCCGTGCGCCGTACCGACCACGCTGTGCGCGTGCGCCGTGCCGTAATTGACAATGTCATAATGAGCGTTGACGCCGCCATAGTGCCAGCCGTCATTCTGAAACTCGAGATCGTCCGCGGCCCGGGCATTGCCTTCCGAATTACCGCCATGTACGAGGTAAGCGCGACGGTTCGGTGAGACGATGCTGCCCCAGGCAACTTGGAAATGCGCGCCGTCGGTCTTGTCGGCGCGTTTGCCGATGATGACACCCGGCGGGAATACGATGTCGAAGGTGACGGGATCGAAAGCGCAGGGCACCACGGTGTGCCGATCCATCGGCACCAACTTGAATTCAGGGACCTCCGTGAGAATGCGCTCGACAACATCCCCCGGAACCGACTGCCGGACCGCGTCGGGAAGATTCGGCTCGCGGCTGATGGAAACCAACGCGCGACGGATATCTCTGCGAAGCGAATGGTCGTCCTTGAAGAGGTTACCTTGTCCATTATCGAGCCGGTCGAGCGTGCTCAAAAGCGCGTCGCTGAAAAAGCGCTCAACATTGCCGCCGAAGATGGGGGCGTCTTTGATGCTCTCGGCAAAGGCGATCGGATCATGGCCGATGGCCGCCACAACCGCGCGCAGAGCCGAGCGAGTCTGTACGGCGCTGCCACCGATGACGGCCGTACATTTGGCCTCCTCATATGCCGCGAAATCGCTGGCATCGAAGAAGCCTTGATGCGTGAAGGCGACGCATAATGCGCCGTCAATATCCGCGTAAATACGCTCCGCCAACTGCCGCGCCTCGGCGGGCGTCAGCGCAAATGTCAGCTCATGTCGCAGGGAGTTGCGCCCGGCCATGTCCCACTGGCAGCAGCCGACCCTGAGCTCAGGGGGGACGATCCAGGATGTGGAAACTGACGACACGAAAACGTGCCTCTCGTTTGACAGCTTACAACAAACGTTCGTAGTGACTGCGTATCATCTGCGCATATCGCGTGCCATTCAACGTCGTCACCGCCTGCCGCCATGTCGACAGGACTGTAGTAATATGACCAAATCTCCGATCGACGCAAGGCGGAATTGTTCGGCGTACAGACTTCCCGCAGCGTTGTTGCCAGTATAACGGAAGCGATCCGGCAGCGGCAATATTGGCGATCGGGGCGGTAGCGGTAAGTTAAAGGGCCGGCGCGCGGCGGCGTCACCAGGGACGGCAACGCTCCGCTGGAGCGGCACGGGACCTCACGTCCCGCTCCAGGCGGTGGTGGTGTACATGCCCATGGCGGCGGGGGCTCCGGCCAATGCTTGCTTGCATAGGTTCGGTTAAAGGATTTGTAATGGATTTCGGTGGCCCAGGTTCGTTCGCATGCATAAGGCGATGCTGTAGTATCGTCGTTGCATGCGAACGGAATTGAGACTCGGAAGGCGCGCGCAAAGCCTTGATCACAGTTCTGCACAATGAGTACTGGAGCGAAGCAAGAACGCCAATTTCTCCGGGCACTCCGACCATACCGGGGTCGAGAAATCCAATGGCAGCGGCGCCCCGGCTAGGCCGGAGCGAAATCTATCCGTGAATGTCGGCTGGGAGGCCAATATGTCCGGCATTTTGAGGTTCATCGCCTGGGAATTTGTTTTTTCGATGCCGCCTGCGACGCAAAATCGCAGGGGGCGCTAAGCCGCGAAAACCCCGGTTTCAGCCATGCAGCCGGACGGACCGAGTAACCGCCGCTGGGCACCTGCGGCGTAGCTGCCGTGCGGCAGCTACGGTTACGGTTGCATGCTGTCGTTCGTCCTACGGGATGTAAGTTGTCGCGTTTCCGATGGAAGCGGGGTTTTCGGTCAGGTACTAAATAGCCGGCGCGGCGCGCTCAGGGTCACGACGGCAGGAAACGGCGTATGGGGAAGTACATCATGCGAGTCGAACAGGAAAACGCTGATCGCGCGAGCGCGCAACGCGCCGTTGTTGTCGGCGGACTGCTGTTACTGGGCGCAATCCTGATTATCACCGTGCTCAGCAAGCAGTTCGTATTCGGCCTTGGTCACCTGAAACGCCCGATTATTTCATTTATCGCTATTTACCTAGTCGCCTGGGGCGGTTATGCATTGGCGGTTTTTCACGGCAATGCGCTCGCCATCAATAAACGGCTGTTCACCTTTGTGGTCTGGGTCGCAATACTGGTTAGACTCCTGCTGATTTTCTCGAATCCCATTCTCGAAAACGATTTCTACCGCTACATCTGGGATGGCAAGGTCCTCGAATCGGGGCGAAACCCATTCCACGCGGCGCCGGCCGAAATGGACATCGCCGACATCGAACCCGATGAAGGCCGGCGGCCGCGCGCCGCTCTGGTGCACAGGCGCATCAATTACCCGGATGTCAAGACAATCTACCCGCCGCTGGCACAACTCGTTTTCCTTCTCAACGCTTCATTATTCGGCTGGGAGCCGGGCGGATTTCGCCTCACTTTTCTCATCCTCGACCTGTTGATTATGGTCGCCATTTATTGGCTGACCGGCGATCCCGGCCGGCGTCGGGCCTGCTTTCTCGTCTATGCATGGAATCCACTGCTGCTCAAGGAAACCATCAACTCGATGCACATCGATATCGCCTGTGCACTGTTTCTGACGGCATACGTGGCGGCAGTCATAAAAGGGCGACCGGCCCTCGCCTTCGCCGCACTGCTGCCGGCGGTCTTTGTCAAGATTACCCCTGTTGTTCTCCTGGCACCGCTGTCATTCTATCTCATTCACACACGACGCTGGGGCCGGCTCCTGGTTTACAACGCGGTCTTCCTCCTTGTCGCTCTGGCACTGGTGTGGACAATGGGATTCGGTGTTCGTGAACCGTTTTCCGGACTATTGGAATTCGCCCACGAATGGGAAATGAATTCCTCGCTGTTCGCGCTCGTACAGGGCCTTCTGAAAATGGCGGGCGTCGCCAATGACCCGGCTGCCGCGTTGGCGAAATGGATGCTCGCGGGCTGCTTCGGCACCTTTATTCTGGTTAGCGGATTCGTTGTCCGCAGCCGTGAACAGCTCCTCCATATTTCGCTCTGGGCACTGATGCTGGTCTTTCTTATCGCGCCGACCGGAAATCCCTGGTATCTGACGTGGCTGCTGCCTTTTCTCATGGTCACCCGGCACCCGGTCGTGCTGGCGCTGATGATCGTGACGTCGCTGTATTATTTCAATTTCGTGATCATTGATCGGGAGTTGGGGAACACCAGCTACACCATCCAGCAGTGGGCTGAATACCTGCCCTTCTATCTGTTCCTGGGTTGGTACGCCTGGTGGCGGCACGGTGCGCGCTGAGCCAATACGCCAGCGGTTTCTCTGCGTCACGAACCTCTCGGCACGGTGACAACTGCTGAATTCGCAAGTACAGTTTGTCTCATTATGTTACATCGAAATGGCGGTCGATTTTTGTCCAGCGCTTCGAAACGCAATACCTTTTGGAGCATGGCACGCAAAAAACAGATCTTACACGGCAAGATCATTCGCAAGCCGACCCAGCAAGCGGCCTCACGGCTCAAGCGGCGGCGACCGAAATCAAAGGCGGAACTGAGAAAGGCTTTCGTCTCGCACTGTCGTCAGGCTGTCGAGCATATTCAGGAGTTCAACCGCAATGCGAAAAAGGTCGACAAAGAATACCACCTGAAGGCAGCGGTGGAACATCTGGAGATCTGCCTGCAATCCCGTCCCGGTCACCATCTTCTGCGCAATCAGCACCGACTGTGCCGGGACGAGTTGTGGCATCCGGAAGACCAGGCGGCGGCAGCGGCGGGCCGGCAGATAGATGTCCTTTTCTCAGCCCGACCTGTTCTGACCCGCCGCGCGGCCAATGCTAGTAAATTTCTGGGATTTGGTTGCGCGCTGAGCGATCACAGTAGGTCCCGCCCCGTCAGCCGACGGGGCGGGACGATAGGCCGCGAGATTTCTCGCGGCCGTTCACGGCGGGTGAAGTCCGTGAAATTCGGAACGCCATTGAGAAATTATACCAGCATTGGCCGCGCGGCGGCATCACTTACAAGAGGGGCTCGAGGCGCTTGCGGACCTCGAGTCGTGCCCGGTGAACCCGCGATTTGACGGCCGCCTCGCTGAGGTTCATGACTTCCGCAATCTCACGCAGCGACATGCCGGCGATGTCTTTCAACATATACGCCATCCGGTATATCGGCTCGAGCGACTGAATGGCCTTTTCAATAAGTGTGCGAAGCTCGTCGCGCTCCAACTCCTGGTCCGGCGACAATGACCGCTTTATCCACGGATGCAGACGTCCGCTCCCGGAGGATTCCCCGAGCGCGGTATGCTGTTTGTTAGAAAGTTCCTCGAGTGACACTTCACCCCGGCGCTTCATCTTTTTACGCAACTTCATGTATGCCTGATTGGCGGCGATCCGGTAGACCCAGCTCGAGAATTTCGATTTCTCCTTGAACGTCGGCCATTTCCGCCAAATCGTCAGAAAAGTCTCCTGGACAGCCTCCTGGGCGTCCTCCTCGGACGTCAGGATACGCAGCGAAAGTCCGTAAATGCGATTTCCGAAGATATCAACGAGGCGGTCGGCGGCATTCGGATGCTCAGCCTTCAACAGCTTCAGCACCTCCTCGTCCATCGCACCCCGGGATTTGGATTCGTCCTTTTCAGCTGACATAGGTCGCTATACGATTTCTGAGGTCCCTGTCATCGTTTCGTCACCTGCGCGGCGCCGACGGAGCGCCACGAAATCGGAATGACAATGACACCCTGAACCGATTTTTACACATCGTTTGGGCCACCACAAAGCGGGCGGCGGAGCCCTGTTCCGGCAAACGCCGATCCGGATTTGAAAATCCATAATATACGATATTTTTACCGATTATCGAATTTTTAGCCAAGGAGAGTCTGATGATTTCACCTGCCTTTAAGCCGCTGATCCACGCTGCCCTGATGCTGTGTGCCTGCCTGGTTCTGTCGCCGTCGGCCAAGGCGCAATTCGGGGCGCGCAATGATGCCGCACGCCGCGAATGGCTGCCAGGGCTCGAAAAGATGCAGGCCGCCGAAAAGGCGGAAGCCCTTCGCAACTACGAGACGGCGCTCGAGCTGTATAAGAATGCCAATCGGATATTTAAGACCGTAAACACGAAATATCCCGACTGGATGGTGTCCATGCTGGAGTACCGGATTCGCTTCAGCAGTAGGAAGATCACAAAGCTGGAGCGCATTCTCGATTCCCAGGGCCGCCAACGCCCGGCCCGGGATAGACAGGCCGACAACGAGGCGCTGAAACGAAAACTTAGAAAGCTTCAGGAACACCACGACCAGCTCAACGGCCGACTGCTGGTTGCGCGGCAGGCACTCGACCGGGCACGTGCCGAATCGGCACGCATGAGCGATGTGGCTGAGGATGCCAAAGAACTGCTGGTGGAAAACCGGACGCTGCGGGCGGCAAACGACGGCCTACAGCGGCGAATCGAGAACATTAACAGCAAGCTGGTTGAACTGAGAGATGCCGGCGGCGTTCGTGATGCACTTCGCGAATTGAATAAAGAACGAAACCTGGCAAAGACAAAGCAAGCTGCGTGCGAAACATCGAGAGCGGAACTCGAATCCGAACTGCAGGAACTTCGCGCTGAACTGGGCCGGACCACTCTCGCGCGCGAAACCGCCGGCGCCGATGCCAAAAAACACGCCATTGTCCGCACCCAGTTGCTTTCCGAAATCGAGCAGCTACACAACGGCATAAACCGTAAAAAGGCCGAGCACGAACAAACCGAGCTGACGCTGGCCATCTGCAAACAGACCGTATATGGTCTGAAAGACCGTGTACAGGTGAAGCAGAAACGCGTCGAGGAACTCGAAGAATTGCTGGAAAAGAACGTCGATATAGCACGGCAATACGGCCGTCTTATTCAGCAGCATAAACAGGAAGTTCTCGATCTGAGAGACGGCGTGTCAACGCTGAAAGTCACGAATGCGAAACAGCTTAAAGAGTTGGCGCTCAATAAGACTCAGGTCAATGCGATGCAGATCGGAAACGTTGAGCTACGGGAGGAGAGCGACCGGCTCAGGAAGCGTCTGTCGGAGATGAAAGAGAATGAGCGCGATTCCCAGTTTCGCCTGATCCAGTACAAGAGCCGCTATGAGTCAATGGCCGAGCATGAGAAAAAGTGGAAAGAAAAATACGAGATACAGCTTGCCTTTAATCAGGCATTCCAGCGGGATGCCGAGCAGGCGCACGTCGACGGTGCAGCCGCTTTCGAAGTATCGAGAGCGGGGCTCGAATCCGAATTGCAGGAACTTCGCGCTGAACTGGGCCGGATCGCTCTCGAGCGTGAAACCGCCGGCGCCGATGCCAAAAAACACGCCATTGTCCGCACCCAGTTGCTTGCCGAAATCGAGCAGCTACACAACGGCATAAACCGTGAAAAAGCAGAGCGCGAACAAACCGAGCTGACGCTGACCATCTGCGAACAGACCCTCGACGGCCTAAAGAAAGACATCGATGCTCTTCATGTGGTCCTCGATGAGAACAGCAAACTTATCGCCAACGGCATTGAGGCCAGGAAGCGGCTTGTTCAAGCGCAAACCGCGGGTCCGAACACCGCCGAAGATGCCGATGTCCGGCAACACGCGGATAGGCAGAGCGATTTTGACGGTCTGCAAGACCGCATACAGATGAAGCAGAAACGCGTCGAGGAACTCAAAGAATTGCTGGAAAAGAACGTCGATATAGCACGGCAATACGGCCGTCTTATTCAGCAGCATAAGCAGGAAGTGCTCGATCTGAGAGACGGCGTGTCAACGCTGAAAGTGACGAATGCGAAACAGCTTAAAGAGTTGGCGCTAAATAATACCCACCTCGATGCGATGCAGATCGGAAACGTTGAGCTGCGGGAGGAGAGCGACCGGCTCAGGAAGCGTCTGTCGGAGATGAAAGAGAATGAGCGCGATTCCCAGTTTCGCCTGATCCAGTACAAGAGCCGCTATGAGTCAATGGCCGAGCATGAGAAAAAGTGGAAAGAAAAATACGAGGCACAGCTTGCCTTTAATCAGGCATTCCAGCGGGATGCCGAGCAGGCGCGCGTCGACGGTGCAGCCGCATTCGAAGCATCTAGAACGGGGCTCGAATTCGAACTGCAGGAACTTCGCGCTGAACTGGGCCGGACCGCTCTCGCGCGCGAAACCGCCGGCGCCGATGCCAAAAAACACGCCATTGTCCGCACCCAGTTGCTTTCCGAAATCGAGCAGCTACACAACGGCATAAACCGTAAAAAGGCCGAGCGCGAACAAACCGAGCTGACGCTGACCATCTGCGAACAGACCCTCGACGGCCTGAAAGACCGCGCACAGGTGAACCAGAAACGCGTCGAGGAACTCGAAGAATTGCTGGAAAAGAACATCGATGTAGAACGGCAATACGGCCGTCTTATTCAGCAGCATAAACAAGAAGTGCTCGATCTGAGAGACGGCGTGTCAACGCTGAAAGTGACGAATGCGAAACAGCTTAAAGAGTTGGCGCTAAATAATACCCACCTCGATGCGATGCAGATCGGAAACGTTGAGTTGCGGGAGGAGAGCGACCGGTTCAGGAAGCGTCTGTCGGAGATGAAAGAGAATGAGCGCGATTCTCAGTTTCGCCTGATCCAGTACAAGAGCCGCTATGAGTCAATGGCCGAGCATGAGAAAAAGTGGAAAGAAAAATACGAGGCACAACTTGCCTTTAATCAGGCATTCCAGCGGGATGCCTTGCAGGCGCGCGTCGATGGTGCAGCCGCATCCTCGACAAGCTTGCAGTCGGCGCCGGAATCGAATTCGGTCGACGGTTACCGGCGTGTCATTCAGACCATGGATGATCAGGCGCGAAGCTATGAAAGAAAACTGGCGCAGATGAACGTGGATCTCATCAACCGCGACGCACGCATCAAGAAACAGGTGGCTGAAATCGCGCGCCTGCAAGGCGACTTCGCGCGGTTTAAGAGCACAAAGACGGGTCGCAACGACCAGCTCCGCAAGCTCAATCTCAAACTGCTCGGCGATCAGGAACTGGAACAGAGCCGGAGCGAGGCGTTGTCGAATCAGATCAAGGCCCGGGAAACATCCCGGAGCAAGGCCGAAGCCGAGGTCCCGGAAAAAGGCTTGTCGGATGCCAGAATCGATGCCTGGGCGAAAGTCGAAATGCTTCTGTATCGCGCCTCAGTCGCCGAGGGGCAGGGCAGCATCGAGGCAGCAAAATGGAACTATGAACGGGCACTCTCATTGGATCCGGACCGGACGGAAGCGCTGGTGCGGCTGGGAAATCTGCTGCGCGATTCCGGCGACGCGGAAAGTGCCAGGCGTTACCTGAACCGCGCCTTCTATAAGAACCCCGATGATTTGGCAATTCTTCTGCCGTTTGGATTCCTTCTGGCCACCAGCGAACAGGCGGAACTGGCCATCTCGATGCTCGCGCGCGCCGTCGCTCTCCATCCGGGCAATCCGGATGTACACCGTTGTCTCGGCGTGGCCTGTCAGTCGATCGGATGGATCGAAGCAGCAGAAGTTCAATTCAAGCGCTCCTTCGAACTTGACGAACGCAATGCGGATACGGCGTACAATCTGGCCGTTCTGTACACGGCCCAAAACCCCGCCGACATGGCCGATGCGAATCGCTGGTACGATGTGGCCGTGGCACTCGGCGCGGAACCCGATCCGGCACTGGAGCAGTTATTGAATCAAACCGATTGATTCCGGCCCCCGGTCAGTGGTTGGCCGCGGTCGTTTGTCAATATGCCACGCCGGCATTATATTAAAGATGTACCAACCACGGAAGGAATGAATGATGACGAGCTTCAGGAAACTGATTTCCGAGCGCTACCGCTGGTCGCTTTTCGCGGTTGTGTCGGTGGCCATACTGTCGGCGGCAATACCGTATGCCCGTGCTCAAGACGCCTTAACGAATGCCGACGCCGAACCCGCCCAGCCCTCGCGAACACCCGATATCCTTGACGAGACCATCACCGAGGTGGTGGCAAAATATCTGGAGAAGTGGCACTACGAAAAGCCGAAGATCAACAACGAAGTTTCGGCAATTCTATTTGCAGAATATTTCGAGCGCCTCGATCCGTATCGGTACTATTTCCTGCAGACGGATATCGACGAGTTCCTGCCCTATCGCAATATCCTCGATGACGAGACCAAGAAGGGCAAGCTTGACTTCGCTTTCCAAGTCTACGAGCGGTTTCTCGAACGCATCGCCGATCGTGTCGCCTATTGCGAGCAGCATATCAATGAAGAGTTCGATTTTTCAACCGACGAACGGATGCTAACCGATCGAAAGGATATCCCCTGGGCCGCGGGCACGCTCGAATTGGACGCCGCCTGGCGGCAGCGCCTCAAAAACCAGGTCTTGATTCAGGAATTCGCCAAGGAGGAGAAAGAGAAGGAAGAGGAAAAAGAGAAGGCGGCTGAAGACGAGACCACCGCCGAGGATGCAGCCCCGGAAGGGGGCGCCACAGCCGCCGGCGCAGAAAACAACGCCGCCACCGAGGACGCAGCGCCGGCAGTAACCTATGACTTCGGTGCAAACCTGACGCCGCGGGAAAAGGTCCTCAAGCGCTATCGCCAGTATCTCAAGTTCATGAAGAAGAACGACAACGCGGATATCCTCGAGTATTACCTGACGACGCTGGCGCATATCTTCGACCCGCACTCAGCTTACTTGAACTGGCGCTCCCTCGAGGACTTCGATATTGCCATGAAACTGTCGCTCCAGGGTATCGGCGCAACCCTCAAATACAATGACGGCTACACCGAGGTCGTCAGTATTATTCCAGGTGGCCCGGCTGACGCTCAGGGCGAACTGAAGCCCGGCGACAAGATCGTCGAGGTGGCACAGGGCAACAAGCCGTCCGACGACGTTGTCAACATGCCGCTGAACAAGGTCGTCCGCCTCATACGTGGCGACAAGAACACGGAGGTCCGCCTCACCGTGGTCAAGACGGTGTACAGCGTTCCCAAAGTCATCAGCATTATTCGCGACGAGGTTAAACTGACCGAGCAGGAGGCTAAGTCCGAAGGTGTCCGCGAAGTGCCCATGCCGGACAGCCGCATCCTGCGGCTCGGGGTTGTCTATGTGCCGTCCTTCTATGCTGATTTCGAAGCCAAAAAGAAGGGTCTCCCCGATGCCAAGAGCACGACGCGGGACGTGCAGCGCATTATTGACGAGATGATCGAAATCGAGCAGGTGCACGGCTTGATCATCGACTTGCGCTCCAACGGCGGCGGCAGCCTCGAGGAAGCCATTGACCTGGCCGGTCTGTTCGTTCCCGAAGGCCCCATGGTCCAAGTCAAGCAATCGAAAATACCTACTGTGCGCGGGGACGAGGACAACGGCTTCGCATACGACCTGCCGATTGTCGTCATGGTCAATCAACTGAGCGCGTCGGCATCGGAAATTTTCTCTGGCGCCATTCAGGACTATAGTCGCGGTATCATTGCCGGCAGCAAAAACACCCACGGCAAAGGCACGGTCCAAACGGTATTCAAACTGAGCCGCCGCGGCCGGTTGAAAAATCGTAAGTCCGGCGCCCTGAAGTACACCATGGCAAAATTCTACCGGGTCACGGGGGCCTCAACGCAGAAAAAGGGCATTGCCCAAGACATCATTTTCGAGTCCTTCCTCGATCACATGGAGCTCGGCGAAGCTCAGCTCGACCACGTGCTCGCCTGGGATACGATCGCGCCGCGGGAGATCCGCAAGAGTTTCCTCAACGTCAGTGAATACGTCAACGAGATCAAGGCGCGGTCAGAGCAACGTCTTGACGCCAACGAAGAATATCGAAAGTTGACGGAGGATATCCGGCGCTTCGGCGAGCGCAAAGAGGAGAGATATATAACCTTGAAACGGGAGAAACGGATCGCCATGCGAGAGGAGGACGAATATTGGTCCAAGCGCAGCCAATCCGTGCTCGGCAAACGCAAGCGTTACGAGAATAAAGAGGAGGAGGAAGAAGAAGAAGAAATGGACGACCTCTATCTTGATGAAGCACTGCTCATACTGGCGGATCTCATCAGCTGCCTCGAGCGGGACAACAAGCTGGCCATAACGGACACCGCGGCACACCACTGAAAGAAGCAACACCCTGACGTTCGCGATGAAGCGACGAGTTATCGCCTCATATACGCCCCGCAGAACACTCCGCATCCATGCGGTTCTGCGGGGTTTATTTGTTGCACCGTGATGGTTGTGACGTCATCTCGGCATCCGCATCGAATACATATTGCCGGCAACCACTAAATAGTTCTTGAACGAAACAGGCATTACGCAGTACGAACTCATGAAAGCACTCATACTGGCAAGCGGCGTGGGCGAACGCCTGCGGCCCTTGACCGATGAAACAAACAAAGGCATGCTGCCCATCGGCGACAAACCGGTTCTCGAACATATCGTCGAAAACCTGGCACGGCACGGCCTCAAACGCATTGTCATGGCCGTCGGTGTGAAGAAGGAACAGGTCATAGAACACTTCAAAGACGGCTCCGCGTTCGGCGTGTCCATCGAATACGCAGAAAGCGATCGGCCCCAACAGACGGCAGGCGAAGTCGCCAACGCTCGCCAATTCCTGCGGTCCGAGGAAAACTTCATCGTCCACTACGGCGACGCGATCACGAATCTGGAATTCAGCAAGTTCGTCAATTTTCATGTCGAGTCAGGGGCTCTCGCCACCGGACCGCGCATGAAGGAGATATACACCGAGTCGGGCATCTATGTCTGCGGTGACGACGGGCGCGTCCACTCGCTGTGTGAGAAGCCGTTTATCAACGATCTAATCGAGCTCCCGGGTATCTATTCCAACGTGCCGATTTTCTGCTTTCAGAGTCGGATACTTGACGACTCGAATGTTGCCTTCGGCAAAGATATCAGTCACGATCTCATCCCGCCGCTGATTGAGGGCGGCAAGGTGATGGCATTTTTTCAGCCTGACCTTTGGCACGTCGATATCGGCAACGTCAAGAAATACCATGCCGCGTGCGAAGCGTATGAAAAGGGCGAACTAGCCAAGCTGCGGAAACTGGCGTGAAGAGAATACTAATAACGGGGGGCGCCGGCTTCATTGGTTCGAATACGGCGGACCGGCTGCTGAATGAAGGCTATGACGTCGTCGTCGTCGACAACCTGACGACGGGTTGCCACCCCAACGTCAACTCGAAGGTACGCTTCCATGACTTGGATATCGGCGACGACGCTCTCGTCGATCTTATTCGGGCCGAAAGGATCGACGCCGTCATCCACGCAGCGGCGCAGATAAACGTTCGCGACTCCGTTACCGACCCCGTCACCGACGCCCGAATCAACATTGTCGGTACGATCAAACTGCTGCACGCCTGCGCCGCCCACGGGGTCAAACGGATCGTCTTCGCGTCGTCGGGCGGAACCGTATACGGAAATGCCCCCACACTGCCGGCGGCCGAGGCCACGCCGCTCAGTCCCCACAGTCCATACGGTATCGCCAAGGCAACCTGCGAGCATTATCTCGAATTCTTTCGCATCCATCACGGTCTCAGACCTGTAATTCTGCGCTACGCCAATATCTTCGGACCGCGGCAGAACCCGAAAGGAGAGGCCGGTGTTATCGCGGTCTTCATTCAGCAGATCCTGGACGGCAAGACGCCCTGTATCTGGGGTCCCGGGGATCAGACACGGGATTTTGTCTATATTGACGATGTCACAACGGCGAACCTCGCCGCCTTGCGCTATGCGGGCAAGCGTACGGTCTTTAATATCGGCTCCGGCGTCGAAACGTCTATCAACGCCGTTTACGCCATTCTGGCGAAGGTGTTGGATGCCGGCGAGCCCGCGCACAACCCCGATTACAGGGAAGAGATTCAACGCATCTGTCTCGACGCCTCATGCGCTGCCGCCGAACTGAAATGGCTCCCGCAGGTGGACATTGCCACCGGCATCGAACGGACCGTTGCCTGGTATCGCCGGCCGTGAGCCCACCGGATTTCCGCGGACAGTCCGTATAACACATACGTTTTGACAGGCACTTGGCCTCGCTATCGCTTGGTAATCGGGATTTGGCGTATAATTCGGCATTGACGTTCTGACACGTTGGCCTTTGTTGTCGCGGGCGTCAGAGTCTCGCAGTCCCGCATGGGCTCAACATGTCCCATAAGTTCTTGACTGAATACCGCACGTGTGACAACGGCGGTTGGCTTGCCTGGCGCGAGCGCGGCTATAGGCTTGTACGCCCGCATACGGGACCGTTGGCGTACAAGCAGCGGCATCCGCTCACCGTTATACATGCACGGTGCCCAGCCGGAAAACTGTGTGGGACATGGTGAGCGCATGCGGGACTGCGGGACTCTGAGACTCAGACGCGCAATAGCTCCCCGTTTCCACGCTAAACCATGTACACGTCCCGAAACCATCTTGCGGGGCAAACGGCAGCAAGCCCCATCGCTGCCCAAATGCTTAAAGTCTGATCTGATTAAAAAAGGGGACTATATTATATAAATTATTATATATGAATATCTTTTCTATTGACTGTCCGCGATAATCGCGGTCTGGATATCATCGCCGGCGGTCGCTCTCCAGGCCGTCCAACAACGCCTCGGAGAGTTCACTGCCGATGCGACTCAATATGGCCGTCGCCCGGGATCGATTTTTATCATGGAGATAGATGAGACCCTTGATAATTTCCGCTTCGGATGAGGCGCCGTTGCCGCCTAGCCGCTTGAGCCGCTCCTCAATCGTCAATTCATCGACGTCGATTTCTCGTGACAACGTCCCGAGATACGCAGACTCCTTCTCGCAGATCAGCTTCCCGTCCCGAATAGCGGCCAGCTTGAGCCGTTCGCTGCCGCCGGACAGATTCAACTTGACGATCTTGTTGACATCATTTCGAAACGACTCGGCGATGAGGTCCTTCGCATTCAGCACCCGCCGAACACTTTCGATAAATGCCGCGCGTCGGCGCTGGAAATCGGGATGCGACAGCGCCGGCGCATCACCGTCGACGTACGATTTCAGGGTCCTGAATTCCCGGATCAGAAGCATGCGAACGGCCGCCGCTTTGATCTGCTGATACCCCTGTCGGTCCTGCTCGTACTGCATGGCCATTCTTGCGGCATATTGCTGCCCGTCTTCCTGAAACTGTGCCGCCATCTCCAGCCGCTGAATCCTGGTAGCCTCGGCAAGCGGACCCGTGTAGTTCTCGAACAATTGGGCCACCTCATCATAACGGTGATCGTCGATCAAGGATTGCGCTTTCATCGAAAGGGCGACGACAATCCGTTCCATGTGCTGCGCGACTACCGCCGCATACGCCTCCATGGCCCGGATCACGGCCTCTCGTTCGTTGGCCCCTTGCACGCTGTCCACCAGCGCCTCGTAGTGCCGGCGGACCTCGCGCGTATTGTTGGGATTCCGTCGGGCGAATTTAGCGATGGTGTCTAATGCCACCTGGACGCGACTCGCGGCCGGGCCCCCGACGACATTATTGGCCACCGGCGGCGGCGATGGCAGTGCCGGATCCGGTGCCGGACCTGGTTCCGACCGCCACACCGCGACGATGATGGCGAGCATGACGGCAATGAGTACGAAAAGGCCGGCGATCGGGATCAGGTACAGAATCGAGGATCGCTGCGGCACCGCCGGCGTCGGCCGCAGCCCCATAATTTTCTTCCTGTTCACTGACTTCTTACGGCCGGCCCGTGCCGCCGGTCCGGCGGCTGGGTGCGGGCCCCGGCCGGAAATGACATTGTCGATCATGCGGATGACGGTTGCCCAGTCAGGCGGCCGTTGATCCGGATCTTTCGCCATCATCCTTTCGAGCAACGCCGAGCAGTTGTCGCTGACCTTCGGATTCCGGCTGCGGGCAGACGGAAGTGTGTCGGTGATGTGCTTAGTGAGAACAGCCATCGATGTGGGTGCGTCGAAAGGCGGCTCGCCGACAACGAGATGGTACAGCGTAGCCCCCATTGAATAGATGTCGCTGCGGCAGTCCAGTTCGACCGTTCCCTTCGCCTGCTCCGGGCTCATGTAATAGGGCGTGCCGATCACAAGACCGTCCAGGGTCATGCGCTTATCGTCGCGCGAGCTCCTGGCGATGCCGAGATCCAGTAGTTTCGGTACACGGTCCTTGTCGAGCTTTATATTACCCGGCTTGATGTCGCGGTGAATGACCTTGCTCGCGGTCCACGCATAATCCAGCGCTGCCGCCACATGACGGATGATGCGCAATGCCTCTTTCTCGGCGAACCGACCCGAAGCTTCGAGAATCTGATCGAGGTCATCACCCTCGACAAAGGTCATGGCGATGAAGAAAAGGTCATCCTCCTCGCCGGCAACGAACGCGGTGACCAGGTTGGGATGGCTCAGTGAGGCGGTCAGCTGGATCTCATGAATAAACCGTTCGACGGCTTCGGGGCCGTCGGCATAGCCACGCGAGAAGGTCTTGACGGCAACGTCGCGCCGGAGCGAGATCTGCTCGGCGAGAAAAACTTGGGCCATGGCGCCGCTGCCGATGTGGCCTTTGATGCGAAAATCACCAAGCACCGTCCCGGGCGGCAGGGACACGCCGGGTGCAACGATCCGATTGCAGTTCGGGCAGCTAACCGGTTCGGTGTGATCGGGGGGGGCTTCGAGAGGGGACTGACAATACGGGCAGTGGATGGCCATGGTTCAGGGCTTGAACCGGATGATGATACTCATTGAATCTATATCAAAAATTGACTCGGTGTTGCTTTTGCTCCCAATACAGGTCCTGGCCGTCTTCCAGAGTTACGCGACCGCCTTTGTATCCGGAGCACATCCCCATGCCGGTCAGTTCGATAGAATACTCGTAAATCGGTGGAACGTAAACGCCGTCGCCATATCGCCGGCGCTTCCGTTTGTAATTCCGCTTCATCACTCGGGTCCTCTCATTGCTCTCATTGATGCTGTCCAACGCACTTCGCAAGGCATTCAGCTTGCGACGATTAAAATCTGAATCAGAGACGATCAGGCGTAAGGAGTCGTTGTTCAGATCGACAAAACGCGTATTGAGCATCCCTTTGCCGATACCGGTAACCACGCCGGTAACTTCGATTCGTTTATTCTTATACTTCTGCAGGCTCCGGTTCAGATTCGAGCGAAACTCCGTGAACAGCCGATCGGTCTTCACGCGAAAGGTGATACCCCGGGACCCAGCCTCAGTTTCCCTGTCGACAATCACGGCTTTGCCGTCCTCAATCAGATGTCCAACGCCGAACACGGCGCACAAACGTCGCAGCACGGCGCCGGCGGATACATCGTTTATCTCGTAGCGTTTAAACTCCTCATTGCGGTTGTACCCGCTGTTCGAGCCGTAGTACCTCGGACAGGGGCTGTCGCCATCGTAATTGACATGATTGATACGTATGACGCCCGTGCGTACAATGATCGGCACGCCCTGTATGCAAGTAACACCGTTCAGAGCGTTGACGCCATTAAGCGGATGCCAGTTGTCAAGGCTGAACGCGCTGATTCGGATCGCATCAAGCTGCTCGGCAATCTGTTCCTTGCTGAGAATTCCGGCTCGTTCCTCGATCTGTACCCGATTACCTGGTTGGACGACGGCGGGTGGCGCCACTTGGGCGCCGCCCGCGTTCGCTTCGCGCTCGTCGGGAAACATGAAGACCTGCTTGCCATAGGCGGATTTCAGCAGTGCCGGATGATCGGTATTGGCCCCTTCCATTTTCGCTTTCATGACGGCCACACGGGCTGCCCCGTTCTCGGGATGCAATATTTTGGCCATGCTGTAAAAGAGCAACGCGCCTTCCCTTGATTTTTTCTTACTACTCTTCGCGAAGCCGTCGGCAAGTTTGACAAGGAACGCAGCAAACGTCTGACCGCCGTCGGTAATCTTATCGGCGGGAGGCTCGATGTCCATGCCGTCCTCGAGCGCCGAGAGCAGCAGCATTCCCGCCTCGCTGTCGGCATCCAGGGTCAGAACGAAGCGTAGGAGTTCGCGGCCGACTTCATCGCCGGGGTGATCGGCAAGTTTTTGTTGTGCCAGCCGTGCGGCCCCGTCAATGGTTGCCTGGAACGAGCCCCGGCCCGCCAGTGCCGAATCAGCAGTGGCGAGGAACAGGCCGAGCCCTATTATCAGAGACACTACCGATCGACCCGATTTAATCCCGTACGTACGTAACATTGTGGCATCAACCCTCGTGCGTTTAGGGGTGGTCCCGCAACGGCAATCATTTCCAGTGGCGTAAGATACGGCAGCTGACGGGCCAAGTCAATGGTAAAGCCCCGGTGCCGGGAAATTCGCGGTGCCGGCATATGCTGCTTCGACGCGCGACCGGCGCACCCAGGGGCCGTCGCGCGAGAACGTTTTCGAAGCGCTGCCGCTTGAGACGCCGATCCCGCTCAAGCCCGTGTTTGACGACCTCTCCGCCACTGATCCGGACCGCGAGGCGCTGGTCCGCAAAGGTCGTCCTCATTCGTGACAACCGTCTGTCCGAATGGTTCGACCTCCTCAACGGCGGCGGTTTCTTTTTCGATCTGCCGGACGGGAGCACAGACATCAGTACCGGGCGGCACGCGATCGCTCTCGATCCGGAAGACAGCAACCTTGCCTTCGGCCGCGTCCCCGGAAACCCGGCCACCGCCGCCTTGGCCGTCTGCCGTGGCCTTTTCTGCACCCCGGTCACGGACCCGAATTCGGGCGTGCAGCACAGCGATCCCGATACCGGCAAACCGCTGTGGGACTGCAGCGGCGACGAGGTCCGCAACGTTATACAACAGGCGATCGACGCGCTCAAGCGCTCGTCCTGCAAGCAATCGGTCGATGCCGTCGAATTCCACCAGTTCATCATAACCTTCGGAAGAGCATCAGAACGCCCGGGAGAAGCTCGGACAGCTGCATGAACTGTTCATCAACATCCGCGCCGTCGGCATTACCGATGTCGAGTACGCGCGGATCCAGAAACGGGTGGTCCAGATGCTCAACGTCCGGGGCATCGATTCTGATGACCTGATTCTGGTGATCGCAATGATCCCGATCAGCACCAGCGCTCAAGCCCCCAGCGAGCCACTCACAGAGCCACGGCCGAAGAAGTCCGGCCAGTCAAAGCACAGCGAAGGTGCTGCAAAGGCCGACGCGGAACGGTCGTGAGCAAGCGGTTTTTTTTGCTTTGAGATTCTTGCCAAGCGACCGTTTCGATTTATACTTCGTGGCTGACCGAAAACCCGCGATTTCCCGATATCGCGACGGAGGCCCGGCGCAAGGGGTCGCCAATAGCCGACCGAGTTGATCCAGACTCAAACTCACGTCGGACTGGACCCCTTGGAGCAACGGCGAGTCTCCGCCGAGGGGTTTTCGGTCAGCCAATACCTGAATCTTTTCACGCAACACCTTGTCAGGAGTTTTGTACATGGCAGCGAAAACACGCAAAAGAACAAGCGCAGCCAGTAAGGCAAAATCGCGCGCGACAAAGTATGTCTATTCCTTCGGCAACGGCAGAGCAGAGGGTCGGGGCGATCAGAAGCCGCTCCTTGGCGGCAAGGGTGCGGGCCTTGCCGAGATGACCAACATCGGGCTGCCGGTACCGCCCGGATTCACGATTACCACCGAAGCCTGCCGCGCCTATTACGATTCCGGCCGCAACTGGCCAGCCGGCCTCGAAGCCGACGTGAGACACGTTCTGGAAAAACTCCAGCGCTTGACGAAAAAGAAACTTGGCGATGCCAAGGATCCGCTTCTCGTCTCCGTCCGATCCGGCGCCGCCCTCTCCATGCCCGGCATGATGGAGACCATACTGAACCTGGGCATGAACGATGAGTCCGTCCGGGGTCTGGCCGCGAAAACGGACAATGCCTGGTTTGCCTACGACGCCTATCGCCGCTTTATCATGATGTATGCATCAACGGCGATGGGTCTGCGCAAGGAGGATTTCGAAGGCACCTTCGAGCAGTTCAAAGAAACGACGGTGGCAAAACGCCTCGGCCGCCGGCATGGCGCCGCAGTGCGGGACACGGAAGTCAATGCGAACGAGTTGAGTGTGCTGTGCGGCGAACTCAAGGCCAAGTACAGGAAGATGGTAGGTAAGCCTTTCCCGCAGGATCCATGGGACCAACTCGTCGGCTCCATCAATGCGGTCTTCAACAGCTGGATGGCTGACAAAGCGGTGACCTATCGGCGCGTCGAAAAGATCTCCGATACGGAGGTATCGGGAACCGCCGTCAACATCTGCACGATGGTTTTCGGCAACAAGGGCCCCACCTCCGGCACCGGCGTCGCCTTTACCCGCGATCCCAATACCGGCAACAACGAATTCTACGGCGATTACCTGTTCAACGCCCAGGGGGAAGACGTGGTGGCCGGCATCCGGACGCCGCTGAAGCTGGCCGAACTCGAGAAGAAGGACGGGGCGGTCTTTAGGCAGTTGCTCGATGTTCGCAGGAAACTGGAATCAAGATATAAGGACATGCAGGACATCGAGTTTACCGTCGAGGAAGGAACGCTCTACATGTTGCAGACGCGACGCGGTAAACGAACGCCGGCAGCAACATTTCGAATTGCGGTCGATATGGTAAAGGAGAGACGAATCTCGAAGGCGGAAGCCGTCAACCGCATATCGCCGGAGGATATCGAACGGCTGTTCTACCCTGAAATCGACGCCAACGTCGACAGGCAACAACTGGCATCGAGAAGATTGGCCACCGGCATCAACGCAGTCCCCGGCGCGGCCGCAGGCAAGGTGTATTTCACGGCCTCGGAGGCAGAGGCTGCCGGCGACGACGGCGAGCGCGTCATCCTCGTCCGTAAAGAAACGAGCCCGGAAGACGTTGGCGGTATGCACGCCGCCCGGGGCATACTGACGGCGACCGGCGGCAAGACGAGCCATGCAGCCGTCGTCGCACGTGGTTGGGGCAAGTGTTGCATCGTCGGTTGCGACGCACTCAAGATCGACTACGCAAAGAAGCGAATGAGAGTTAACGGCCAGACCGTTAAACAAGGGGATTATATCACGCTGGACGGTTCCTCCGGTGATGTCTACCACGGGGACATGGAACTCGTGGATCCTTCGACACCCAGCGAATACCGGCAATTGATGAAGTGGGTTGACGAATTCCGAAAGATCAAAGTGCGGACCAATGCGGATACGCCGGAAGATTCCGCCAAGGCCATAGAGATGGGAGCGGAGGGAATCGGCCTCTGTCGCACGGAACACATGTTCTTCGAAACCGAGGATCGTCGCGATGCTATCCAGACGATGATTCTGGCTGCCGGCAAAGGCGCCCGCGTCAAGGCCCTGAAGAAGCTGCTGCCGTTTCAGCGTGGTGACTTCGAGAGGATCTTCAAAGTGATGAAGGGCCGACCCGTGACCATTCGGCTCATCGATCCGCCGCTGCATGAGTTCGTTCCCCAGGACGCGGCCGGACAGAAGAAGCTGGCTGGGAAAATAGGCATCCCGGCCGCGCAGGTCCGGGAACGTGTCGAAGAGCTTCACGAAGCCAATCCAATGCTTGGCCATCGAGGCTGCCGGCTGGCCATTACCTATCCGGAAATCCTTGACATGCAGACGCGGGCCATCATCGAAGCCGCTTGTCGATGTGTCAAGCGCAAGATCAAAGTCAACCCCGAAATCATGATCCCCCTCGTCATGGACGGCAAGGAGCTCGAGATTCTGGCGCTGCGGGTGCGAACAATCGCCGAGACCGTCTTGCAGGAGAAGAATCTGACGAAGAAGCAGGTGCCTTATTTGGTCGGTACCATGATCGAAATCCCGCGCGCTGCTTTGACCGCCGATCGCATTGCGGAGACCGCAGAGTTTTTCTCCTTCGGAACCAATGATCTGACGCAAACGACCATGGGCCTGTCGCGGGATGACGCCGGTCGTTTCCTGCCGGAGTACGTGGACGAAAAGAAGGCCGGTATCTTCCGGGCCGATCCGTTTCAGGTGCTCGATCAGGAAGGTGTCGGCCAGCTCGTTGCCATGGGCATCGAGAAAGGCCGCTCCACCCGCAAAGATCTGAAGGTGGGTATCTGCGGTGAACACGGCGGCGATCTCGACAGTGTCAAGTTCTGCGCCGGTCTCGGCATGGACTATGTCAGCTGCTCGCCATACCGAGTTCCGATTGCACGCCTCGCCGCGGCTCAGCACGCCATCGATAAAGGTGGGGCTGCAAGACGGGACACGTGAGACGTGAGGCGTGAGACGCCGTAAGCGTATTCCCCCATAAGCGCTGACTTTCCGCCCACGGCCGGACCTTGAAACTTCAGCGCATTGCCGATGACGTTCTGGAACAGCTGGCGCATCTGCGCCGGATCCGCTTCGATTGTCGGCAAGACGTCGCACCGGATGTGGCCGCCGGCCTCCCCAATCCGTGGTTCCAAGTTCGAAATGACATCCCGGACAGCCTCATTCAAATCGATTTCGATAACCGGAACCGCTTCCGTCGTCACCCTGGAAAGCATCAGGAGATTCACAATCAGATCCTGCATTCGGCGCGGCGCGTTTTCCATACGATCGAGATAGAACTGCCCGTCGGCCCCGAGATACACCGATAGCTTAAACCAATGGAATGTTGGAATGACGGAATTCGTCGGCTGACTGCTGCCACACATGCCCTTTTGGGACGGCTTACTATGTGCGACGAACAGGAACAACGCACGATTCGTGCTACACAGTCCTTGCATCGCGGGTGATCGGCAGCGTACATGTCCAGCATCCCCAACCTGCCTTGGCCCCATCGTTTCGAGAGTTGGTTGGATGCGAAGTACCGCGGCCATTCCTGACTGCGCAGTGGCCACGTCTCAGGCAACCCGTCAGCCGACGGACCGATGTACTCTTCGGTGCCACGCTGCCAAGCCGGCAAATCCAACCAAATTTCGAACCGATACGCCTTGGCCGGTGGGGCGCCGTTTCGGACGGTGAACACATCCGCCGCAGCGAAGACAGCCCGGAGAGTCCGGTCGAGATGTTGAACCAGGCTCCGAAATCACGCGCATTACTTCGAGGACACCGCACCCGGCCATTGACCCATGATTGCCCAGGCTTTATATTATCGATATATGAACGAAATCACCAAAGTCATCGAATGGGACATGGGGCATCGGGTCCCGAACCATAAGGGCAAATGCCGCAATCCGCACGGACACCGGTATCGCCTGGAACTGACGGTGGCGGGAGATGTAAACGAAACGACCGGGGACAGTTCGGAGGGGATGGTCGCCGATTTTGGCGATATCAAGGCGCTGATGCTGGGACAGATTCACGACGCTCTGGACCATGGATTCATGATTTGCAAGGACGATGATGTCCTTATGACATTTTTCAATACTCATGCCGAGCATGGGTTCAAAGTGATCGTTGTTCCCTTTGTACCGACAGCTGAAAACATCTCGCGCTGGTGTTGGGAGCGACTGCGGAAGGCCCTGCCGGACGCCATCAGAATTGTGAATGTCCGCGTCTTCGAGACGCCGAACTCATGGGCGGACTATCGGCCGGAAGCGTGAGGTCGTAGCGCAGAAAAGGTCCGGATTCTGAAATTATCAATATTCCGTTATCACGGCCTGCAGAGACCGACAAAAAGCGTCACCGTCGGAGTCGCGGTTTCGGCATCCGAAGCTCACTCGCAGGGACCCGAAGGCCACCTTCTCCGGCACGCCCATGGCCATCAGTATTCGGCTGGGCTGTTTGGATTCCGCCGCGCAGGCACTGCCAGTGCCGACGATGATCCCCTTTGCACTAAGCGCCCGTGCCAATACGGCACCTTGATATCCCGGGAGAGAGCAACTGAGAATGTAATCTGAGCCGGTCGACGACGAATGGATTTGGGCGGCGAGCGGCTTACCGTCGGCGGTTCGTAGGGCGTCCAACTGCAGACGCAGCCGCCGGTTCAAGCCTGCAACCCGGCGCTGCGTCTGCGGTCGCCGTTTCATGATCATTCGGGTTGCCGCGCAAAAGGCTCGTATACCCGCGATATCCAGGCTTCCGGAGCGCAAATTTTCCTGCTGTCCACCGCCGTGGAACAACGGCTCGAGCCGACAGTCGTGGCGGGCAATCAATGCCCCGACACCACCCGGCCCATGTATCTTGTGCCCGGACAGGCTAAGGAGGTCGATACGAGCGGTATGCCACGGGATGTCGAGCTTTCCGAGGGCCTGAATCGCATCGACATGCAGTTTCGCGAGCGGCGCATGATTGTCCATGATTTCGCGAATGACAACCAAGTCCTGAACGGCACCGGTCTCCGTCTGGACGTGGCAGATCGACACCAGCTTGGTCTCAGAATTGAGAAGCGATGCGAAGTGGTCGAGATCAATCGTCCCGTCGGCGGCGACGCGTGCCCAGGACAGGTTGGCCCCTGTGGATTCAAGATGACGAAAGGGCTCAAAGACTGAGGCGTGCTCTGTGATCGTGGTGACGGCTGAAAAAGTAGATCCAACTGACATCGTTGCCGCCAGGCCGCCGATGGCAAGATTGTTCGCTTCGGTGCCGCCGCTGGTCCAGACTACACTGGCGGCCTCAGCGTCTATGTCGAGCCGATCCAGAAATGCCTCGGCGCGGTTGACGAGCTCCCGGCGTGTATCGTAAGCCGGACCGTGAGTAGCGCTGGCGTTGACGTGACTGGATCGCAGGAAACCAGAATAGGCTTCGATGAGTTCGTCGAACAGCGGTGAGCCGGCGGCGTTGTCCAGATATATCAAGGTGTATTCACTCCCTTGGCTTCGCGGTTGGGGTAATCGGGGGAGGCGACCAGATCACAGCAATCATTGTTTATGTGGTCAAGACTCAGGACGCGCCGGTGCTCCCCGCTCATAATGACAGACGATTCACAGGAAATGCTGATCTCCGCCAATCGCATTCGTCAGCGGATTGCCGGCCTCGCCGAGACCATCAATGGCGAGTATTCGGGCACACAATTGACAATCATTATAATCATCCAACGGCGCGCTTATCTTCGCGGCGGATCTGCTACGGAAGATTTCAATCCCCCTGCAGCTTGACATGATTTCGGTTTCGTCTACATTTGTGTGAAGAGTTCGATGAAAGTTAATATATTGTCGGAGTTGCGTTTGGACATTTCCGGCAGAAACATTATTGATCGTCGACGACATCATTGATTCCGGCCTGACTTATGGCGGCTCTCATCAGGAAACTTAGAACGGCTCAAGCCCCGTGATATAAAAACCTGTGTCCTGCTGGACAAGGGTGGAGGGCGGGAGGCGGATATCGAACCGAAACTTCAGCGGTTTCCAGATCGAGGATAAGTTCGTTGTCGGATATGGGCTGGATTACAATGAGAATTACCGTAACCTGCCATACATTGCCGTCCTGAATCCGCAATGATGTTGTCCCGCTGTCATTGCCTTTCTCCTTAGCTGGTCTCATCGTTGCCGTTTGGCGGATTTTTCTATTTTGGCACGAGAACCACGTGCTGCAGAGCCAAGCATCCAAGCCCGTCCCGGGGCACCCGGGAAAGCGACGACGATCTGTCCGAGTCCCACAAGGACTGGCTCTTGCAGATGCAGTCAATCGCCATGCATAACATCGGCAATATCATCACGGTCGCCAA
>Ga0310123_10000740_pt1 | contig 28698 bp, 25 predicted proteins | sample CB6_AW_1057_MG_FD_203505 | JGI IMG/M metagenome (GOLD analysis project Ga0310123, IMG submission 203505) | Marine microbial communities from Western Arctic Ocean, Canada - CB6_AW_1057 | ecosystem: Environmental > Aquatic > Marine > Oceanic | place: Canada: Western Arctic Ocean | collected... | reverse complement strand
GCAGTTCTTCAGATACGAGAACACATAGTCCTCATCGACAGTCGCCAACGTCGGTATCTCGTAGAACTCACGGAAGATGGCGAATTTCACTCCCACGCCGGAATGGTTCCACATAATGAGATCATCGGAAGCTTAGAAGGCAGTGAATTTCGAACCGTATCGAACGCTCGGTTTGTCGCATTACGACCAACGCTTAGCGATCATGTTCTTAAGATGCCGCGCGGGGCCCAGGTCATTTATCCAAAAGACCTTGGCCCAATCCTCATTCTGGCTGACATTTTCCCAGGATTACGTGTTTTCGAATCCGGTGTCGGGTCTGGAGCGCTGTCAACAGCGCTCTTGCGCGCCGGTGCGGTAGTTACTGGGTACGAAATTCGTGAAGACTTTGCGGCAAAGGCCCAATCAAACGTCGAAATGTTTCTTGGAGCAGGCGCCCTTGACCGATACGAAATAAAGATTCGCGATGCCTACGAACCACATGAGGATGCCGAATTTGACCGGGCCGTTCTGGATCTATCTGAACCGTGGCAAGTGGTGCCTCACCTGGAGAACTCGCTGCGGCGCGGTGGGATTCTTGTGGTCTACAACCCATCAATTATCCAAGTCCAGAACCTTCGCCAACGACTTGCTAAAGGCCCCTGGTCCATGATCGAGACGATTGAGGTCCTGCATCGCACGTGGCACGTAGAAGGCCACGCAGTGCGGCCCGACCACAGAATGGTTGCCCACACCGGATTTATTACTCATGCCCGACTAGTTGCACTCTGATTGGGCGATAGTGGTTGTTGATCTCATTTTTGGGTTGCTGTTGGCAATTGCAGTCTGGACTGGATGGAGAGGTGGACTTGTCGGACGCCTCGGCAGTTGGGTTGGATTTGCGGTGGCCGCGTTGGCGGCCGCGCGCTGGGCGACGGTTACCCTCGACTCACTAAATATCGTCAGTAAACATCAGCGGCTTGGTGCTGCTGCAGTGGCCGTGTTGCTTGCTGGCGTAATCGGGCATGCCATCGGGTGGCGTGTGGCGCGAGGATTGAGAAGCTTCGTTCCGCGCCCATTACGTTGGGTTGATTCGCTCGCCGGTGTTGCTGTGGGCATCGGCTCGGTGGTGCTTCTCGTTTGGCTCTTGGCACCTGCTCTTCTCTCTGTACCAGGCTGGCCTCGGGATCAGGCCAAAGCTTCACAGGCGGTAGCAGCCGTCGAACGGTGGGTCCCAGTGGCTCCAAACGCTGGAAGCCTTTTGGGTAGCCTCACCCAAGATTGGGGTGTGCTCGCCTCTTTCGATGCTGATACCCCCGCGGTCGACGTTGGAGAACTACCCGAAAAAATTGTGGTGCCTGCAGAAGTGTTGGAAGTCGCATCTGCGTCAATAGTTCGCGTCAGCGCAATTGCGTGTAGCCAAAGACAGGACGGAACTGGGTTCGTTATTGCACCCGGGGTGGCGGTAACGAACGCGCATGTGGTCGCCGGATCACAAAAGGTTGAGGTCGCTCTACCCGGAACAACACTCAAGCAAACTGCGGTATTGGCATTCGACCCGGAACGAGACCTTGCCCTTTTGCGGGTGGATTCGGCCATCGAAGCACTACATCTGGAATCCCCGTTGGCGGGACAGTTGGCAGGAGTGATGGGCCACCCTGGCGGTGGGCCGTTACGAACCGCGCCGATACGCCTCGTGGAACGCGTGATAGCCAAAGCACGCGATCTTCACGATTCGGTGGACACGACTCGTAAGGTTTGGTTTGCTGCGGCGAAACTACAATCAGGAGATAGTGGGGCACCGGTTATCGACACCAACGGCTCGGTTGTAGCCATCATCTTTGCCGTAGCGCCGCCTGAATCGTCAGAATATGAGCGCACCGCGTATGCCTTGGACAGATCGGAACTAGCAGCGTTCATGGCCGAAGTGGCAGCCTTTGGAGACCGCACCGTTGTGAACACAGGGAAATGTTTGAATTGAATCTTTCTGGGGATGCGAAGACGACCGCTTTCGAGATCTCCCGCAGGGTCTAACGAAGACTTGTTAGGCCTCGATGTAAATGCACTCGCCCGGGCATTCCTCAGCTGACTCAATCACCGCGTCAAGTTGCGAATCAGAGAAGTTAGCTAAGGCTTCCGCCCCACCAGGGTCAGACATCACATTGCCAGCCTCAACCACGTAAGCAAGTCCATCATCAAGCAGCGTGAACACATCAGGCGCGATCTCCTCGCAGAGACCATCTCCTGTGCATAGATCTTGGTCGATCCAGACCTTCATGATGATGCCTTTCTTCTTCGCAGAATTAAGCGCAGGGTGTACGGGGGACATCGCTCGAGAGGCCTCCCTTTCGAGCTATGTCTTAATTTACCTTGTTGGAGTGCTGCAAACACAGAACCTGCATCGAGTTGACGATTCTGTTGACAACACAAACATGGGGCAGTTTGTGCGACGGATTCGTGTAGGTTCCGATGCTGAGGACAGCGAATCGAGGTTAGTGATGTCGAGTGACGACGACCTGACTGATAACGAAATGCCGGCGGGCGAATTAGCCGCGCTTCGCAGCCAGCTACGGGCCATGGAGTCCGAGGTGGCTTTACTGAGACGGAAGCTCGTTGATACTCCCCAAAGAGTGACCACCCTCGAGGAACGTCTGCTCGAGACGAAAGGGCAACTTGCCCAGGCGGTGTCTCAAAACGAGAAACTCACTTTCACTCTTCGCGAAGCTCGTGAGCACATAGCGACTCTTCGTGAAGAAGTTGACAAGCTCACTCAGCCACCCTCTGCCTACGGCACGCTCATCGCCGCAAACGAAGATGGAACGGTAGATGTGCACGCGAATGGCCGAAAGGTAAGAGTCAGCTTGCACCCTGACTTAGCTGAGCAGGACTTAGAAACCGGTTCTGAGGTCGTCCTCAATGAATCTTTGAACGTTGTAATGGCTCGGAGACCTGAATCTTCAGGCGAGGTGGTCACTCTAAAAGAAGTCTTAGCTGATCGTGAACGCGCCCTCGTTGTTGGAAGAGCTGATGAAGAGCGTGTGGTGGAACTGGCTGGACACCTCCATGAACAAACCATGAGGTCCGGGGACAGTTTGCTGCTCGACGTTCGCGCCAATCTTGTGCTTGAGCGATTACCTCGACCCGAAGTCGATGATCTACTCCTCGAGGAAGTGCCAGATGTCACCTACAACGACATAGGCGGCTTAGACGGTCAAATCGAACAAATTACCGATGCGGTAGAACTGCCCTACCTTCATCAAGATCTATTTCGCGACTACGACCTTCCTGCCCCAAAGGGCATATTGCTTTATGGGCCCCCAGGTTGCGGGAAAACATTAATCGCCAAGGCGGTTGCAAATTCGTTAGCCAAAAAGATTGCCGACGTTGCGGGCGATGGACAGGCGCAGAGTTTCTTCATCAATGTCAAAGGCCCCGAACTATTGAACAAATATGTTGGGGAAACCGAGCGACAGATAAGACAGATCTTTCAACGAGCCAGAGAAAAAGCAAGTGAAGGTTGGCCGGTAATCGTGTTTTTCGACGAAATGGAGTCGCTATTTCGTACGCGCGGAAGCGGAATCAGCTCCGATATGGAGTCAACCGTCGTCCCACAGCTTTTGGCTGAAATAGATGGCGTTGAGGGTCTCAGGAATGTCATCGTCATTGGCGCATCTAACCGGGAAGACTTGATTGATCCGGCAATCTTGAGGCCTGGTCGTCTTGACGTGAAAATCAAGATTCATAGACCAGATGAAACTGCCGCAGCCGCAATCTTTGCAACATATCTCAAGCAGCATCTTCCCATCGACCCCCTCGAGATTGATGACCTGGGCGGTGGCGATCCGGACAAAGCAGTTCGAGTCATGATTGAGCGAACGGTCGAAGAAATGTATCGAGATGAGGAGCACAACCAATTCCTCGAAGTCACTTACCAAAACGGCGACAAGGAAGTCATGTACTTCAAAGACTTTGCTTCGGGCGCGATGATCGAAAATATTGTTCGCCGGTCGAAGAAGACCGCCATCAAAAGAGCGATTGCAACCGAAAGCCGCGGAATTCGGCTCGATGATCTCCTCGGCGCGATTCGACAGGAATATCGCGAACACGAAGATTTACCGAACACTACGAACCCCGATGACTGGGCCAAGATCTCGGGGAAAAAAGGTGAAAGAATTATTTTCATACGCACGTTGGTGAGCGGGGAAAACGATTTCGAGAGCGAAGGCGGGCGAGCGATCGAGCGGGTTCAGACCGGCCAGTACCTCTAAAACCCACTTCCAGCGATAGGGTCGCCGTGTGGCCGTACATAAAGTTCTGGGGATAGAGACAGAATTCGGCATTCTTCATCGCAACGAGGGTGTTTCAAATCCTGTTGCGGCTTCATCAATGATCATTAATTCCTATGTGAACGGGTATTTGGAACGGCGCGTCGGGTGGGACTTTGAAGACGAACATCCGGGAGTCGATGCACGAGGTTTCAACGAATTTGATGCTCTGGCCCCTGAAATTGAAACGCACCTAGTAAACGCAGTACTCACTAACGGCGCTCGGTATTACGTGGATCATGCGCATCCGGAGCTCGCGACTCCAGAATGTACAGATGCCTTCCAATGCACTGTTTACGATCGCGCTGCTGAAGAAATTTTGATTCGATCCATGGATAAAGCAAACCAACTCCTTCCAGATGGAGAGGAGTTGGTGATTCACAAAAACAACAGCGACGGTAAGGGCAATAGCTACGGATGCCACGAAAATTATTTGGTCGATAGAAACGTCCCTTTCGGCCGGATTGTGCTCCAGGTCATGCCCTTCTTCATTACCCGACAAATTTATTGTGGCGCTGGCAAAGTCGGTTCAGAAGCCGCTGGACTTACTCACGACGAAGTGCCTTTTCAAATAACCCAACGCGCTGACTTTTTTGAAGAAGAAGTTGGCCTTGAAACCACGCTCAAACGCCCGATCATCAATACGAGGGATGAGCCTCACGCTGACAGCAAGCGCTACAGGCGCCTCCACGTGATCGTCGGTGATGCAAATATGAGCGAAGTTCAGACATATCTCAAGCTTGGAACTACTGCAATTGTCCTGGCAATGATTGATGACGACATGGCCCCAAGCGACTGTGCCTTTGAGTCGCCCGTGCGGGCTTTGCGCGACGTGAGCTACGACATCGACCTTGAAGGGAGCTATCGATTGGCCAACGGCACTACCGCCACGGCGCTAGAGGTTCAATGGGTCTACTACGCAGCGGCCGAGCAGTGGGCCGAGCGACATGGGTTTGACGTCGTTGGGGGAGAGCAAGTCGGTGCTGATTTGATGAAGCGTTGGGCATCGGTGCTTACCGCGCTCGAAGACAACCCAGACTCGCTTGCCGATTCCATTGATTGGATCGCAAAGCGTCGCCTGTACGAGGGATTCCGCTCCCGTCATGATGTCGAATGGTCTGACCCGAGAATGGCAGCATTAGACCTCCAGTATCACGACCTACGACCCGACAAGGGATTAGCACGCAGGATCGGACTTGTTCGAATTTCCAATGACGCCGAAGTGGAAGTAGCGATTAGCCAACCTCCTCCAACTACGCGCGCATTTTTTCGCGGACGTTGCTTAGAGAAATACCCTGACCAGATAGTGGCCGCAAATTGGGATTCCATGGTGTTTGATGTCGGGAGTGACCCATTGCGTCGAGTCCCAATGCTTGAACCATTGAGAGGGACAGCGGCTCACGTGGCTAGCTTGTTGGATGAATGTGACGACGCGGGAGAACTTCTACGTCGTTTGGGGACATGACCCCACATAGGATCGTGAGAACGTAGGAGACTCAGATGGCTGAACGAGAACAAAAGCGCCGGCCCACCCCTCGAACTGAAGAGTCTGAGGTTGATGAAGCTGGACCAAATGAGGCGGGGCAAGAACTTAAGGCTGAGTTAGATGACCTCCTTGATGAGATTGACGAGGTTCTGGAAACTAACGCTGAAGAGTTCGTCAAGAATTACGTACAGAAAGGCGGGCAGTGAGCGCAATGCCATTCTTCGTTCCTGGGCAGGATCCGGGAACTGATTTTTTAAGCCTTCTACGTCAAACCGGCCACGAGCCGTTTCCGGTGGACCTTCGGGGTGTCATCGATGCGGGGCATGCTACGACTGTTCTGGCTGTGCGCTGTGAGGGTGGGGTAGTGGTTGCAGGTGACCGTCGAGCGACAGCGGGACATCTAATCAGCCACCGAGATATGCAAAAGGTTTTCCCCGCTGACGAACATTCAGCGGTGGCTATTGCGGGTGCAGCGGGACCCGCGATCCAGATGGTGCGTGTGTTTCAGCTGCAGCTTGAGTACTACGAAAAAATTGAAGGAAAACCGCTTACGCTGGAGGGCAAGGCGAATCAGCTCGCTGAGATGCTGCGCGGAAACCTTCCACAGGCGATGCAAGGCTTAGCGGTGGTGCCAATTTTCGCTGGGTTCGACCATTCCCAAGGTTTGGGTCGCCTCTTTCAGTTCGACATAACGGGAGGCCGTTACGAAGAGCAGGACTTCGCCACTAGTGGGTCTGGCAGTCTTCACGCTGGGACAGTAGTAAAGCTCGGGTATGAGCCGGCGCTGTCCACCGAGAACGCTCTTGCGCTAGCGGTTAAGGCCCTGTGGCACGCCGCAGACGAAGACAGCGCCACAGGCGGTCCGGACCCTGTTCGTGGGATCTATCCAAATCTGGCGGTAATTACAGAAGACGGTTTCCGACAGCTCAGTGACGGCGAATCCGGGGAAGTTTTCGCTGAACTGCGCGAAGAGCTGGGGAGAGGGGCAACTTAGCCATGACGATGGCAGGAATGTACGTAAGTCCTGAACAGTTGATGCAAGACCGCGCTGACTATGCGCGTAAGGGAATCGCACGCGGGCGCAGTCTCGCTGCCGTTGAATACCAGGGCGGCGTAGCGCTCGTCGCTGAGAATGCCAGTTCATCACTGCGTAAGGTTTCAGAAATATATGATCGAATCGCTTTCGGAGGCGTCGGACGTTACAACGAATTTGATCAACTGCGGATAGCGGGCGTTCGTTACGCGGAGCTCAAGGGTTATCAATACAGTCGAGATGACGTTGACGCTCGAAGCCTCGCTAATCAATACGCCCAGATGCTGGGACAGATTTTCACCCATGAGATGAAACCCATGGAGGTTGAAATCGTGGTCGCGGAAATCGACCGTGAAGGTGATGCAGAGTTGTATCGAATTCAGTATGACGGCACTGTGGTTGATGAACAAAACTGGTGTTGCATAGGGGGGGATTCAGGAGCTGTTCTTGAAAGATTGAGCGACGGCTGGTCTGCCGATCTTGAGCGTGACGGCGCCGTTCGTCTTGCAGTTGAATCGCTTGCCGGACCGGACCGTTCCATGTCCGCAGGAGATCTTGAAGTTGCGACGCTGGACATCGACATCGGGCGTCGCTGTTTCCGGCGCCTCGACGACGACGAAACGTCGGGTCTCTTGGCTGAGTAACGCCAAGTAAAGCTGGCAGCTTCTTTACGGTTGCTCAACCGCTTGCTGCGAACAAAGATACGGTGTGGCCCGTGCAACGAAGAATCATGGGGCTGGAAAACGAGTATGGGGTTACTTGCACCATCCGCGGACAGCGTCGACTTAGCCCGGACGAGGTAGCTCGGTACCTATTTCGCAGAGTCGTTTCCTGGGGGCGCTCAAGCAACGTTTTCTTAGCGAACGGAGCCCGTCTATATCTGGACGTGGGATCGCATCCTGAATATGCCACTCCTGAATGCGATTCGGTTTATGAGGTGATTTGCCATGATCGTGCCGGCGAAAGAATTCTTGAAAAGCTCGTCAAAAACGCAGAAGAACGTCTTGCCGAAGAGGGGATAACGGGAAGCACGATCTACCTTTTCAAAAACAACACTGATAGCGCCGGAAACAGTTACGGGTGCCACGAAAATTATCTAACGAGTCGCCGAGACGATTTTTCACATTACGCGGAAGTGTTGATCCCATTCTTAGTGAGCCGACAGATCTACACCGGCGCGGGCAAGGTGTTGCAAAGTGCGCGGGGAGCCATGTACAGCATCGCCCAAAGAGCCGAGCACATTTGGGAAGGAGTTTCTAGTGCTACTACGCGAAGCCGCCCCATTATCAATACTCGAGACGAGCCACATGCCGACGCGGAGCGATACCGACGTCTACATGTAATCGTCGGCGACTCAAATATGAGCGAATACACCTCATTCTTGAAGGTAGGGGTTACATCTTTATTGCTTCGAATGATGGAAGACCCGGCAGTTGTGCTTCGGGACATGACCCTGGAGAACCCGATTAGAGCTATTCGCGAGATCAGCCATGACATCACATGTACGCGGCGGGTTCGTCTAGCGAACGGTCGGGAGGCAAGTGCGTTCGAAATTCAAGCTGAATATCTGGAAAGAGCGCAACGATTTGCCGATACGAACGAATTGAATGATGAAGAGAAACAGGCCCTATCCATGTGGGAACACTGCATGCGAGGCATCGAGCAGGATCCCTTAACTCTTAACAAAGAGATCGACTGGGTAATTAAGTACCACCTTCTGGACCGGTATCAAGCGAAACATGATCTCAAATTGAGTGATCCTCGAACGGCGCTACTTGACCTTCAATACCACGACATAAACCAAAACCGAGGCGTCTTCTATCTACTCCAACGGAATGGGCTGGTCGAACGTCTGTTGAAAGACGCGGATGTTGAGACGGCAATTGAGCAACCACCTCAAACGACGCGGGCGCGTCTTCGCGGGGACTTTGTTAGGCAAGCGAAAGAAAAGAAACGTGACTACACCGTCGACTGGGTTCATTTAAAACTAAATGATCAAGCTCAGAGAACTGTGTTGTGTAAAGACCCGTTTCTGGCTCAAGACGAACGAGTCGACGCCCTGATCGCGTCGCTTTGAGGTAATTAGCGTGCCGACTTTCCAGACCTTGCGAGTGGAGAAAATCTTAGAGGTGCGCGAAGGCCTCCAAAGAATGCAACTTGAGGACGGGTCCAAGGCGTACGCGTTGACAGCCGTGATTGGGTTGATTGAGGTCGGAGATCTTGTGCTGGTTAACACCACTGCCGTTGAACTCGGTTTAGGTACAGGAGGATGGCATGTCGTTCATTCGATACAGAGCAGGACCGAACGACATGCCTTGAACGGCGGACAGGTATTAAAAGCGCGTTATCTTTCCGAGCAATTGGAGGTTGATCCCCATATCTCTGACCGAACCGACCTTGTCGGCGCCCGCATCTTGCTATGCGTACTTCATAGTCACTTCGGTGCAGTTTCTGTGGCATTGAAGTCACCCAACTTGGGGTACCTCATGACGGACCAAGCAGGACTTCCGTTGCGTCTCAGCGATGTAGTGGCGAACCTGGAAAGCCGAGATCTCCTCAAGTGCACTGCTACTGCCGGGCAAGCCTTTGGTGGAGACTTAGAGGCAGTGAGCGTTGCCTCAGCGGCAGCATCTCTGCTCGACCACGGTTGCTCCCAGATGATTCTGGCGGCGGGGCCCGGTCATGTCGGAACGGCTTCAATTCTCGGGTTCTCCGGAATAGAACTCGCGGGTCACGCATCAGTTCTAGTTGCCCTGGGGGCTCAAGTAGGCCTCTGCGTGAGAGCTTCAAGTGCAGATGGCCGACAACGCCATCAAGGAATAAGCCACCATAATCGAACAATCCTGCGAGCTATTCCGGTGCCGATTGAAGTACCAATTCCCATCGGTGATGACACGTCTTGGATCTTGGAGAACGGGCACCGGCCATTCCCTATCGAACCGGCCGATATTTCGACGGCCATCGCCGATTCGGGCATGACGGTATTGACGATGGGTAGACCGATTGAAGAAGACCCAATGGCCTGCGCTCATGTTGGCGCTGCCGCTGCTTGGCTGAGGACCCCGCTCAATGGATATTGAGACCGACGATGCTGGAGGTTCGAGCCGCAGCGCTCTGTGGCGGTCAGTGCGCGAATGGGGCGTCGTCATAGTTGTTGCCCTTGTTGCTGCCCTTGCAATTCGAACCTTTGTCGTGCAGACGTATTACATTCCATCAAATTCAATGGCACCCACGTTAGAAGTGGGTGACCGCCTGATGGTTTACAAACTTGCCTTTCGCGTAGGGCAGGTGGATCGAGGTGACCTCGTCGTATTCAATCGCCCTGAATCCATCAAAAACTCTCAGCTCAAGGACTTTGTGAAACGCGTCGTGGCTTTGCCGGGAGAGCAGGTCCAAGCGATCAACGGAGTGGTTTACGTCGATGACCTTCCACTAGCTGAGGAATACCTGACCGGGGATTCCCCGACCACCGATTTTGACCCAGTCGACGTGCCCAAAGGCCAAATTTTTGTCATGGGTGACAATCGCTCCAACAGTCGTGATAGCCGTTCGTTCGGACCAATCGACGTCGACTTGCTCGTAGGAGAGGTCTTTGTTCGAATTTGGCCGATTCGTAACGTTGGTCGGCCATAGCCTGTCCCTCATCGAAACTAATAGTCGGCCTGGTCAAATCCGTCGCGCAGACGATCGACATGGTCGCTGTGAATAGCGTCTATGCCCATGCGCACAAGATCGCTAATTCTCCTTTGGTGCTGTGCATCCCACGCTATGCAATAACGACCAAAGCGATGGAAGAGGGTGGTAAGTCCACCGGTCCAGTCCGTGTGGTGGAGGTTGACGGCGTCGACGCCTACGTCGGCTAATTCCGCGGCGCGCCGTTCCGGGCCTTCTTTCATAGAACGCAGGCGAGTGGAATCGACCAAATGTGCACTTGTCGAGTCGCGCCAACTGGCCGCAACTTTCCAGTCCTCATGACATAACCAAAGTTTGGTTTCAGCTTCGAATTCCCGAGACGTTTCGATGACAGCCTCAATCGCCTCCTGATCTTTCACATCTATCGACAGCTCGAAACTATTCCCACAAGTTTGGTAGAGCTCGTGAAGCGTTGGAATATGAGACGGCAAGTCCTCCTTCCGAAAACTCCGGACCTTCCGGCGGCGAAGGCCCGTGCGAAGCAGTCCGTCATGGTCCAATATCGGGATGCCGTCCGAAGTTAGCCAGACATCTGTTTCAATTCCTGTGGCGCCGAGTTTCAAAGCCAGTGCAAAGGCATCAATGGTGTTTTCTTGAGCGTGAGCGCGCCCTCCTCGATGAGCAAATTTGATTGGAGGTTGACGCAGCGAAATCAGCCGTTGTTGCACGAGAGCATCCTGCTCGATTGTGTCGAACTGTTGCAACTGAGCCTCTAACGTTATGTCGTGCTCGCCGTATGGATCACCGCCGCGTCATTGATATTGACCCTCTCCCTGTTCATTTGGCGCGCAGTGCTTCGCGTGGGTCAAGAAACTAGGCGTTCTCTTGTAAGTGTGGATAGAGCTGAACTTGCGTTGGGCGGATTAGGGATTCAGGTTGGGCGGGCCCAAAGACACTTGTTCCGTATATCGCGGACACGGTTTCGGCAAATATTTTTTCGGAGAATGAGAGGGATTGGTGGCGCAACGTCTGGTGGCGACAGCCAAGACATAGCATCAAAGGCGTGAATCTCACGCCAAGCGAGGTGCTGATTATCTCTTTCGTCGCTCTCATCGTCCTCGGCCCCAAACAGCTTCCAGAAGCCGTACGGCGTGTCGGGAAAGGACTCGCAGATCTTCGTCGGTTTAGTTCACGGATCCGAAATGAACTTGATAACGCAGTCGAAGCGGGAGTGGAAAAATCTCACGATGAAAAACTTCGACGACAAAACGCTCCGCCTAACTTGCCTGACGACGTCAATAGACATGATCGAGAGACTGGCGAGTCGCCGCCTCCGCAATGAAGCTACGCCGCCGCCCCGCATCTGGACCCGTGTCGTTTTGGGATCATATAGCTGAGCTGAGGGTACGTCTGATATGGAGTGTCCTAGCAGTACTGGCTGGTGCCGTAATCGGCTTGTTCTTTTATGACTGGATGCTCGGAAGGTTTTTCTTACCGCCTTATTGCAACGTTCTAGAGGCTCAGGGCATCGATAAGCCCTGCACTCTGGTGATCATTGAGCCGCTCGACGGGTTCAAAACGCGGATCAGAGTTTCGCTCTACGTAGGCGTAGTCCTAGCGATGCCGGTGATGCTCTGGCATTTTTGGCGATTCGCTACGCCGGCATTGGACCGGAGAGAAAAACGGTATGCAATTCCTTTTGTTCTCTGCGCACTGCTGCTCTTTGTCTGTGGAGCACTATTGGCATATTCGACATTCGAAAGGGCCCTTGATTTCTTGATTTCTTTCGGGGGAGAGTCCGTCGACCCCATGTTCTCGCCAGGTGCCTATCTCGGGTTGATCACATACATGATGATGGCTTTTGGAATTGGTTTCGAATTTCCTATCCTGCTGGTTTTTCTTCAAATCGCCGGCGTGGTGGAGCCGGCGCAGTTGCAGCGGCTCCGTCGTTACGCAATCGTGGGAATAGTTACCCTGGCGGCGATTATCACGCCGTCGGGGGACCCGGTCTCCTTGGCTGCGTTGTCCATACCGATGTACGTGTTTTTCGAATTGTCGATATTGATAGGTCGGCTCCTGACACGCCAGCGGGGTCGCCGTCTTTTGTCTAACAGAACTAGTGGTGAACGATGACAAGCCCACCCATTCCACTGCGTGCGAGTCTCTTGGCGGATCGGGGACTCACACCGGACGACTTTCAGGTTCAAGCCTTCGAGGTGATAGATGACGACAGATCTGTCCTGGTCACTGCCCCAACAGCATCAGGCAAAACGCTTATCGCTGAGTATGCAATCGCTAAGGCGTTGGAGGATGGTCGATCGGTCGCCTACACAACACCTATCAAGGCGTTGTCGAACCAGAAGTTCCGCGACCTTGCTTCCTGGTTAGGGCCCGACCGGGTCGGATTATTGACAGGAGATAACGCGATCCGCCCTGAGGCTGATGTAGTTGTGATGACAACAGAAGTCCTTCGAAACATGATTTATGCAGGATCGCCCCGACTTGAGAATTTAGGACTCGTAGTTCTCGATGAGGTTCATTTTCTGCAGGACCCCTACCGAGGGCCTGTTTGGGAAGAAGTGATCATTCAACTCCCACCCAGCACCCGTTTGGTGTGCCTCTCGGCAACCGTTAGTAATGCTGAGGAATTGGCGGGATGGATTAGTGAAGTCCAGGGAAGTTGCGAAGCCATAACCGAACGAACGCGGCCAGTGGAGTTACATGATCACTTCTTGGTGTTTGACAAGAGACACCGAAGACTCCAAGAATTTCGAACTCTTAGAAACGGCCAAGTCAATATCGAAGTTGAACGGTTTCTCGGAAAATTGGGCGGTGAGAGACGACAAGATGGCCGAGGTAGAACCGGGGGAGTAGGCCGCCCAAGGCGCAGCGAAGTAATCGAACACCTCGACGCCACGGACCGGCTACCGGCGATTTGTTTTATTTTTTCGAGGCAGGGCTGTGATGACGCAGTCCGAAACTGCCTTGAACAAGGGATCGGTTTCCTCGATGGGCGTGAGCGACAACAAGTTGAAACGATAGCGGAGCAACATGTCCGCGACATTCGACGCGCTGATCTTGACGTCCTTGATTACGAAAGTTGGCTGGAAGGCTTAAAGGCTGGAGTAGCAGCCCACCATGCGGGCATGGTTGCCCCATTTAAAGAAACTGTCGAAGATTGTTTCGCGGCCGGTTTACTGCGGGTGGTGTTTGCCACCGAAACTCTCGCCATGGGAGTTAATCTCCCCGCCCGATCAGTGGTTGTGGAACAACTAAGTCGTTTCCGTGGTGAAGGGCACGTCGTGCTGACACCGGGGGAGTACACACAACTAACAGGGCGAGCTGGGCGAAGGGGAATCGATTCGACAGGGCATGCGTACACGCTGTGGAGCCCCTACGAGTCTTTTGACCAAATCGTGCGGCTCGCATCGAGCAAAGAATTCGTTTTGGAATCCGCTTTTCGACCGACCTACAACATGGCCGCCAATTTAATGAGCAGAGCCGACCGCCAAGAAGCTATTGCGCTTTTGGAACGTTCATTCGCTCAGTATCGATCCGCTCGAAGCGTCGTGGAGTTGGCCACTCAAGTAGAAAAAGCAAAGGCATCGCTCCGAACGGCGCAGACGGAGTTGAAGCGACTTGGGGTCGCCCGCTCATCGGAAACTAGTCCTGTAATCAAAGGCGTGACTCAGGTCTCGGAGGCCTTGCGAAGCCTCCGACCGGGAGGAGTCGTGGAAAGAATTCAGGGCACGGAGTCACAGTATCTATTAGTACTTGGAACTACGAATAGACGCGGAGGGGACAACCGAGTCCGAGTAGTGACTGCTCGAGGCAAGGTGATGATGCTTGGCGTGTCGGACTTCGACCAGTCGCCGCAAGCTATTGGCACCTTGGAATTACCAAAGCCTTATGCGCCCAACCGGCGAGAGTATCAGCGAGTTGCTGCCAGGCTGCTGAAACAACACTTGACGGATTCGGGCCTTGTGCCAGAAATGAGGCGACCTGATCGGGACTTGCAGCGAGCACGAGCGGAGGCTGAGCGTCAAGTGCAACGTGCCGAGCTGAGAATCGAATCGTTGAAATCTCGAATTGACGTTGCCGAAGGCGGTCTGACTCACACCCTTGATTCGATCGTGGCAATGTTGCAAGCGTTTGGTTGCGCGACTGGATGGCAGTTGGAGGAATCTGGTCGGCGACTCCAAGGAATATTCCATGAAATGGACTTACTTGTTGGCATCTGCATAGATAACGATATTTTCGAGGGTTTGTCTTCACCGGAGCTTGCAGCGATTGTTTCAGTCCTAACCTACGAACATCGAAGTCGAATAGAACCGCCGCCGCCCTGGTACCCCAATAATGGCGTGGAGAAGAGCGTCAAGGCAATGCTGGCGTACGCAACGTCGCTTCGCTCTGAAGAACAAGCGAGAGGGCTACCTGAGACCAGGATGCCTGACCCTTCAATCTTGGCGCAGATTCACGCGTGGGCATCGGGCCATGACCTCAGCCAGATCCTCGACGATGAAATGTCAGCGGGTGATTTCGTGCGCAATGTTCGGCAAGTGATTGACCTGCTCAGCCAAATCGCTGAGGTGGTACCCAGCGATCAAACCCGTAAAGCAATGAGAAACGCTGTTGCAGCCATTGATCGAGATTTGGTGTCGGCGGCGGCGCGCGTTCACGACGATGTCGAAGATGAGGTTGACATCAATGCCAATTGAGCGCGGAAAGGATTGGGGGGTTGACGCGCCTCCCGGGTTAGTGGATGTCATAGCGACGACGGATGCCGAGGTGCGAACCGTCGTCGAGGAATCTTGGGCTGCTGGAACAGAAGTTCCTTCAATAGCACTGCTGGGTGGTGATCTATGGCGGGCATTAGGTTCGCCGGTGGGAGGGCTGCAAAGAATTCGAAGCCGAGATGCCAAGATGGTGCCGATTGATGCGGCTCAGGTCCGTCTTGATGATCGTTCTTGTGTAGCTGTCGCCCACGTGTTCTGCATGAAAAGTTGGTGGCATGGGCCGATCACCGCAGTTATGAATTCTGAATGGCGTGATACATGGCGTGTGGCCCCTAAAGCGCATCCCAACGATGGGCGATTTGACCTGCTGGAAGGAGACCTTCCCATTAGAGAAAGGTGGTTAGCTAGAAGTCGTCTACGAACGGGTGACCACTTGCCTCATTCAGGTATCCGTAGCGAAAGAGTTACTCATTTAGAAAGAACTTTTGAGCGTCCCTTTCGTATCCGGATCGACGGAGTTGACGAGGGACGACACCGTTCGATCGCGGTGAGGGTGGTTCCCGATGCTTTCAACGTCATATTCTGATTTTTCTAAAGACCCCAAGGGTGCGCGACTAATGCGTCGGATCGTCCTACGATCAGTTTAAGTACTGAAACCTCCGTCCTTTATTATCTCACTACCTTTTGAAATTGATCTTGAACAACTACGCAGTCGAGCAATTTACGGCGAACGAGGAAGATGTTCTTCGTCGTTACTTCACGAACCTTGACCAGCCCGTGTTCGCGCTCGTGAATCTGCCCGAGGTCGTCAAGGGCGCGCTTTTCGCGAGGTACAGCAGAACACATAAGAGTCTCAGACGGTTGTTTCTGGATGAGTTCGTTGATGACCTTGATGTCTCCGGTGATCTGTCAATTGATGCCACAGTCGGTCTCGCTAAAGCCGAGGAACTTTATGAACGAGTTTTCGTCGAATACGGTGATGACTCAGTCGCTCAGCTGGGCGGCGTTCATCTGGCATGCGAGCAAGCTTCTAATCTCTTGACGAAGGTCCTCGAGTGGGGCCGGCTGATGTCCTATTTGGAGCAATCAACTCGGTACTTGAGTTATGACACCCGCATCGAAGGACGATATCGCTATCACCGCGATCCGGAAGTGCTTGCTTCTCCCCTTGGCACGCGTTACGTCGGTGACCTTGATCGGCTATTTGACAGCTACGCGGAGTTGGTGCCGCTCATGCAGGACTTCTATCGAACTAACCACGCGCAGGGTAACGACATCGGCGATTTGGCCTACCGCCAAACGATACGGGCGAAGTCCTTTGATGCTGTACGCGGCCTTCTTCCCGCCGCAAGTCTCTCGAATGTGGGAATTTATGGGACAGGTCAGGCATACGAAGCTTTATTAATCCGGATGCGATCGCATCCGCTCCCCGAGGCGCGGTCCTACGCCGGTCTGATGCTTTCAGAATTGAGGAAAGTGATCCCTTCTTTCCTCCGGCGCGTCGACATCGAAGATCGGGGTGTTGCTTGGTCCAAATATTTTGAAGCCAATCGCAACTCCATGCGAGAACTCGCAACCCAAATGTTTGCGCAGATAGACCCAGTACCTGTCAGTGAGGTCGAACTCATTGATTGGGATCCCGATGGTGAACGCAAGATGTTGGCCGCGATGCTGTACCCGTATAGCCATTTGCCTGAGACACAGCTCGTGGATTTAGTCGACAACTTGACGTCGGAGGAGCGAATTAATTTAGTTCGGCAATATGTCGGCGACAGAGGTAACCGACGCCATAGACCGGGTCGCGCTTTAGAAAGATTGGATTACCGGTTTGACGTGTTGGGTGATTATGGAGGTTTCCGAGACCTTCAGCGGCATCGTCTACTGACGATCGAATGGCAGTCACTCACACCTGACCACGGCTACGAAATACCGGAAGCAGTCAAGGGCGCAGGCCTTGCCGATCGATACGACGGGGCTCTGGAACGTTCGAGGGCTCTGTATGAAGCCCTGCTCCCTGAGTTCCCCGAACAGGCCTCATACGCAGTGTCCATGGCATATCGGGTTCGGTACGTCATGCAGTTCAACGCCCGCGAAGCGCTCCACATGATCGAACTGCGCAGTCAGCCACAGGGCCACCCGAATTATCGGCGCATTGTGCAAGAGATGTATCAGCAAATAGCGACGCGTGCTGGACACCAAGCTGTCGCAGAAATGTTCACGCATGTCGACCTTACTGAGGGAGAAGATGGGCGACTTCAAGCAGAAAAGGCTTTGCAGCAGCGACGGGTAACGCAGTGAATGAATCTGTTCGAGTGGCCACTGTCGCTGACCTGGAAATGCTCGCTGACTTCGCGACGCAGGCGGTAGCTGAGCAGCACGAGAATCGCGGCGGTTACGTGTGGAGCAGACGAGAAACGAGAAGCCGGCCTTATCTAGCCAGTTTTGAAGCGGCGCTTCACGACCCGGACCAGACCATCTGGATTGGAATGATCGATGACGTTCCCCTTGGATACGCCGTGTCCAGAGTGGAGTTGCTCCGCACCGGCGAAATTTTGGGACAGGTTTCAGACATCTGGGTTGATCCCGAGGCTCGAAGCGTTGGGCTGGGTGAGTCCCTAATTGGCTCGATCATTTCCTGGTGCACTGAGCGTAATTGTGTCGGGATCGACTCGATGGCATTGCCTGGCAACCGCGCAACGAAAAACTTTTTCGAAACGTTTGGATTTAAAGCGCGACTCCTTACCGTGCATAAACCACTCAATGAACCTTGAGGTGACAGACCGACGGATGCCAGAACCTTGTGTTGGAGCGGTGTTGGTTTGGAATGGAGCATTACTTCTAGTCAAGCGGGGGCAAGAGCCTGGCATCGGCCAATGGTCGCTTCCAGGTGGACGTCTCGAGCCCCTAGAAGCTTGGCAAGATGGGGTTGAACGCGAGGTCGAAGAAGAGACTGGCCTAAAAGTGAACTGTGGTGAGTTCGTCGGTTGGGTCGAACGTTCGGTAACCGATCACAGGTATCTCATTGCCGACTTCTTCGTCACAACCGATGACCCTTCTGGTGCAACAGCCGGTGATGACGCTGAAAATTTAGCTTTCGTTGACCCTGAACAAATCAAAAGGCTTGAGCTAACAGCTGGCTTGAAGGAGTTCCTTTTCCAACACCGTGTGCTGGGGCCTTAGCGTCCCTTCCAAACAGGATCCCGTTTTTCAACGAACGCCAGCGGACCTTCCCGGAAGTCTTCGGTTTTCACGACGACCCGAAAATGGTCTTTGGTGATTTGCCAGCCTTCCGTATCGGCGACACCCTGACTTTCCAGGACGACTTTGCGGCTCTCTCTGACAGCTATCGGGGCATTAACGGTGATGCGAGCAGCAAGTTCTAACGCCGCATCAACCACAGTCCCTGGTTCCACGAGTTCGTTGACTAGACCGAGGGCAAAGGCGCGTTCGGCGCTGATGGGATCACCGGTAAGTGCCAATTCCATAGCGACGTTACGAGCGATCGAAGCGGGTAGACGAAAAAGCCCGCCTGCCCCAGCGATCAGACTCCGTTTCACTTCGGGAATACCGAAACGAGCGGTGCTGGAGGCGACGACAAGGTCGCAGGCCAGAACTATCTCTAATCCGCCCGCTAGAGCAGCACCGTCGACCGCTGCTATCAAAGGTTTGGTTCTTGGATAGCGAACTAAACCCGCGAATCCACCTTTTTCTGTCTCGATTCCCTTACCGCTACTAACCGACTTGAGGTCAGCGCCAGCACTAAAAACGGGCCCGTTTGCTGCAAGTATCGCAACCCAGGCACTGTCGTCGGATTCAAAAGTGTCAAGGTGCGCTTCGAGTTCGGCAGAGACTTCATGACTAACTGCGTTCCGGGCTTCGGCTCTATCCAGAGTAATGACCCTTACCTTGCCGACCTTCTCGTACGTTACGACCATCTGCTGCTCTTAGGGCCGTTCATCTGCACTCGCTTCTGGGGTCGACGGTTCGGTCTCTTGGTTGGGAGACGGTTCGTTGTCTGGTTTGGTGTGTGTCTCAGCGTCAGTATCGGGTGCTGTTGCTTCAACGTCTGGGGTTGACGGTTCGGTCTCTTGGTTGGGAGACGGTTCGTTGTCTGGTTTGGTGTGTGTCTCAGCGTCAGTATCGGGTGCTGTTGCTTCAACGTCTGGGGTTGACGGTTCGGTCTCTTGGTTGGGAGACGGTTTAGTTACATTGTCTGGCCGCGGGGGTCTCTTCGGGCGACGTTTTTTGCGGCCCTTCCCCTTCTCAGGTCGCTCGATGCCCAACCGGGCGGCGATTTCTGGAATGCGATCCGCGATTTTACGGATGATATCCAGCAATTCCTTAGTTGGTTCAGATGGAACCTGTGCCATAGCTACGTAGGGCCGAATTGGTGAAAACGCTATGGCTTCGAGCACAATTCCGAGGCGTTGCTGGCTCACCTCCCCACCGAGGGCCTGATTTGCTTGATTGGTGAGGCTTTCAGCAATGTCGGGAGGTAGCGGGCTACCAGCCTTAGCGGGCCGAGAGCTGAGGCGCAACGCTCGCACCACGCGATCCTCTTTTAGAGCGGCCCGAATCTCTTCATGCCATTCGACTTGTGCTTTTTCCAGGCGCTCATTCAGTCCGGCTCGGATCTGATCAGCGAGCAATCGAGTTTCTTCGTCGCGGGCAGCATCTTCAGCCGCGACCAAAACGGTTCTCAAGTCACGGATGTCGACTTCCTCGATTGAAGACAACGCGGCATCAGCTCGATCTCGCCACTCCGCGATTTTGAGTTGAGGAAGCAGCGATTCAGCCAAGGCCACCAACGCATCGGCACGAACTTCTGCGACTCCCTCCTTAACAGCGCGGGCATTTTGAGTCTCGATTTCTTTTCGCACTGCAGCGATGCCACCTCGCGACACTTGTTCTGCTATGACGCGTTGTTCCTCTGGAAGAGAGTCGATCAGAACTTTTCGATGAGCGCGACCAGGTTTGAGCTTTTTGGGTTTGGGTTTTGCCGGGGCCTCAGGACGTTCTTTGCGTGTCTGGCGGGACTCAGGTTTACGGCGATCGTCTTGCCTCTTCGGTTTACGTTTGGAGTCGTCTTTGCCAGCTTTTTCATTCTGTTGACGTCGGCCGCCCTTTCGCTTATCTGAGCGACCCTTTCTGGCAAGTTGAGTCGTGACGGCGTCAAATTCGCGACCCGATCCGAGAACCTCGATTCGTTCGTCGTCCGGGCGTCCGCTGCGACCTTTCGGTGGCGATACGGCAGTGACGAAGATGCCATCAATCTCGAAGTCAGCATCGGCTCGACAAATATCTCCGACTGACGCACCGTCGTACAGCACAGTGCTTTCTAAGGTTCCTTTGGGCTGCTTGGCGCCGGCTGCTCGCCAGGTCCAGGTTCCGTCATCTCGCTGACTGGTCAGCTCGACCTCGATACGTCGGCTCATCGTTGCTCCGGGTTCTCCGGCTAGTGGGGGGCATGGGAAGCGGCGGGGGAGTACTGGCCCTCGCTGTGGTCCCTAATTACGGTGCCAACGTTACCGAACGAAATCAAAAGATTCGCATTTCGGGGACAATGCTCTTTTTTGGGTCTGAATGACCACCCTGATGCTTCCGAGCGTCCTACCCTCGGCTAAGGCGGATAACTAGACCCAGGAAGGCCATGGCACGAGCTAAGGCACCAGAACAAATTGCTCGCGAAATCGTCGACGTAGCTGTTGCCGACGAAATGCGCGATTCATTTATGCCCTACGCGCTCTCGGTCACAACGAGCCGGGCTATTCCTGATGTCCGAGACGGACTGAAACCTGTTCAGCGAAGAATCCTTTATGTGATGGCTGATTTAGGTCTTAGACCGGGCACCCCGTTTAGGAAATCTGCTGGAGTGGTTGGCGAGGTGATGGGCAAATACCACCCTCATGGTGATAGTGCGATTTATGAGGCGATGGTCCGAATGGGTCAGAGCTTCTCCATGTCGGTGCCTCTTGTTGACCCCAAAGGCAACTTTGGCAGCCTGGACGACCCGCCCGCGGCATATCGGTACACCGAAGCACGGTTGACATCCGCCGCAATGGCCATGGTCATTGACCTGGACGAAGAAACCGTCGATTTCTTGCCGAACTTTGATGGCGAACGAGAAGAACCAACGTGTTTGCCCGCGGCCATCCCGAACCTGCTCGTAAATGGAGCCTCGGGAATCGCCGTTGGAATGGCAACCAACATGCCGCCACACAACCTCGCTGAAATCGCAGCTGCAATCGACCACGTACTTACGAACCGTCGTCCGAAACCATCGGTGGATGACCTTATGGAATTTGTCGAAGGGCCGGACTTCCCGACCGGTGGGATTGTCGTCGACGATGGATCACTCCGAGAAGCATACGCAACTGGTCGAGGAACGATCCGCGTCCGGGCTAGAGCCGAGATTGAAAATATTACGGCCCGCAGGCAGGGAATCGTTGTAACAGAATTGCCCTACGCTGTGGGCCCGGAACGTGTTCAGGCCAAAATTCGTGAGCTCGTATCGGCCGGGAAACTCGATGGAATATCCGCCGTGATCGACCTTTCTGACCGTAATCATGGGCTGCGCCTCGTTATCGAATGCAAGACAGGAGTTGGACCTCGCGGGTTATTGGAAAAGCTTTATCGGCTGACTCCCCTTGAGGAAAGTTTTGGAATAAATAATGTGGCGTTGGTCGATGGCGTGCCAACAACTCTGGGTCTTTACGCACTTTGCCAACATTATGTTGATCATCGTTTAGACGTCATCGTTCGACGCACTGAATATCGCCTCGCTCGCGCTGAGGAACGAGAACATGTCCTGCTTGGCCTTCTGTTAGCCCTCGACAACATTGACCAAGTAATTTCAATTATCAGAGGGTCAGATACTGCGTCGACAGCTCGTAACGAGCTGATCAACTTGTTGGAACTCACTGAGGTACAGGCGACCCACATCTTGGATATGCAATTACGTCGTCTGACGGCTTTGGAAGTTGGAAAGCTTCGAGAGGAACTGGGCAACGTTCAGGCTGACATCAGTGATCTACTCAAAATTCTCGCATCCGATGCCCGGCGACGAAAACTAGTCGGCCGCGAATTACGACAGTTAGTCGAGGAATTTGGCACGCCTCGCCGCACCACAGTCCTATCTGCCACCGACGTAGTGGTCATCAACGATGACCCTTCGCTGTTGGAGGTAGCCCCTGAAGAACCTCTCGGCGACCAATCCACGCTCATTACTCTGTCGACTTCCGGCCTGCTTGGACGTAGATCGCCCGACGAAGAGTTCAACGCCAAGCCGGGGCGCCATGATGTCATCGCCCGAAGCCTGGAAACTAGCCTCTATAGCTCAATTTCTGCTATCACTGACCAAGGACGCTTGCTCACAGTCCGTTCTCGAGAAGTGCCCGAAATAATTCGCGGTAGTAGGGGGGCATCAGTCACAGAGATGTTCTCGTTGAGTCGAGGAGAACGCGTGGTCGGACTCTTTGGCGAAGGTCAGGGAAGCGTGCTTATAGCTACGCGAAAAGGCATCGCTAAACGTCTTGAACTCGAATCCGTTGGGCGGCTTCGATCAGGAAGCGCAGTGATTAACTTGAAAGGTGACGACCGAGTTGTCGCAGGATTCATCGTTAGTAATGACAGTGAAATTGTGATGGTGGCTTCCGACGGTCAGGCGCTTCGCACACCAGCGGCCGGCATTTCTATTCAAGGTCCGGGAGCCGCTGGGGTATCCGGAATGAAGCTGAAGGCTGGTGCAGCGCTGGTAGCGGCCGGGCGTGTGGAATTTGGGGCGGTCGTTTTGCTGGTGAGTGACGACGGCGCAGTGAAAGTGACTGATGTCGCAGAGGTGCCGACCAAAGGACGAGCGACCGGGGGAGTCCGAACGGTCAAATGGAAAAATTTTGAAACGACGGCCTCCTTCGCGTGGGTAGGTCGCAATCAGCAGATGGCCGCTGTCGTGCTTGAGGATGGTGATTTAAGAAAAGTAGATCCAAGCCCGTTTTTACTGGCCATAGAAACAAGTCGGCGTGACGGAACGACAACGGACCTTGATTCACGGGTCTTGGTAGTAGGGGAGTACCGGTTCCAGTGAATGCCAGCACTGAAGCCGGAAAGAGGAAGCAACCCGGCAGCTACGACGCTGACGATATCGAGGTGCTCGAAGGATTAGAAGCTGTCCGAAAACGGCCTGGTATGTATATCGGCGGAACTGGCTCCGGAGGTTTAACGCACCTTTTGTGGGAGATCATCGACAATGGGGTCGATGAGGCAGCAGGCGGCCATGCACGACTACTCGAAGTTTTCTTGCATTCGGACGGTTCGTATGAAGTAACAGACAACGGTCGCGGGATTCCGATCGAGAAGAAAGAAGGCGACGCCACCGCTCTCGAAGTCGTGTTCACGGAACTGCATGCCGGCGGAAAGTTCGGTAATGGCGCCTACGGGGCATCTGGCGGCCTACACGGGGTAGGGGCGTCGGTTGTCAACGCCCTCGCTACGCGAATCGAGGTTGAAGTTGACCGCGGTGGAGCCACGCACCGGCTCGAATTTCAAGACCAGATCGCGGGCCACACGGCGAAGAACGGACGTTTTTCCCCAAATCATACGTTGAAGAAAATCGCCAAAATCCCCGCCAGCCGAACAGGAACGCGTGTCCGTTTTTGGCCGGATACTGAGATCTTCGACCCTGAAGCGTCGATCGATTATGCGGAAGTTAAGGATCGACTTGGACAGGTTTGTTTCTTGGTCCCTGGACTCAAAATTCGGCTATCGGATAAACGTAAAGGTTCGAGGAGACCAGCCGAAGAGCTCGTATCCCAAGGGGGTCTTGCCGATTACGTTGATTTCTTGTCCGGTGAAGCACAGCCGGTTACCGGGTTAGTAGCTATATCTGGTTCTGGGGTGTTCACCGAAAAAGTTCCCATTGATGGGAAACTCACGGAAGTGACCCGCGAATGTCAGGTCGACATCGCTTTACGGTGGGTACAAGGATATGAAACGTCCTTAGTCAGTTTCGTGAACACCATCCCAACACCGGATGGAGGGACGCACTTAAGTGGCTTCGAGCGCGCCCTCACCACCGCCCTAAACCAGGCAGTATCAACGGCCGATCCGAGAAAGCTCCGCAAGCTAAAAGGCGAAGCAAAGGTTCAGAAAGAAGACGCACAGGAGGGTCTCATAGCGGTGGTCCGAACCGTATTTTTGGAACCGCAGTTTAGGGGACAAACTAAACGTGAATTAGGTACCCCTGAAGTTCAAAAAATTGTTGGAGCAGTTGTACGGGATGGGTTTAAAGAGTGGTTTGAGGGAACGGCAAAGGGTTCGAAGAAGGTTCACGTAAAGGCGATTTTGGACAAAGTTGCTGATGCCATAGTGAATCGAATCAGTACGAAGCAGGCGCTTGACAACCGCCGTAAGGCCGCTCAACTCGGAAACAACGGGCTACCGGACAAACTGGCCGATTGTCGACTCCACCCAGAAGGCGAACTGCTCATCGTTGAGGGCGACTCCGCTGCAGGTCCTGCGAAACGAGCACGAGACAGCGCTTGGCAGGCAGTTCTGCCTTTGAGAGGAAAAGTCGTCAACGCGGGTAAGAGTACAAAAAAATCTGTGCTCGATAACGCCGAAGCAAGAGCTCTGTTTACGGCTGTCGGTTCAGGTTCTGGACCTGAGTTCGACCTCGAATCTCGAAGGTACGACCGCGTGATCCTTCTCGCAGACGCGGACGTTGACGGGAGCCATATTCGCTGTCTTGTTTTGACGTTGATTTACCACTACATGAAACCTCTGCTCGAGCAAGGACACATCTACGCTGCACAGCCTCCAACGCACGCCCTCGTGGTGGGGTCAGAAAAAGAGTTTCTGTACTCCGAACAGCAACTTCAGGCCCGAGTCGCCGACTTAGACCGAAAAGGCCGCCGTTACAGGATCACCAGATTTAAGGGGCTCGGCGAAATGGATGATGACGAACTGTTGGAGACAACTCTGAACCCGGAAACTCGAATATTGCGACGGATCACCCTCGAGGACGCCAAGGCCGCCGAAAAAGCCTTTGCTGTCATGATGGGCGCACCGGTCGAGCCCCGAAAAGACTTCATTATCAAGCACAGCCGAGATTACGGCCATGCGCTGGATATCTAGCAACTGTTGGCAAGACCGCAAATCCTACGCCTGATAGGTATTAGCCCTGAGAGGGGTTATTTCATTGAAAAGTAGGGGTTTGATAGCCGCCGGTTACTCCCCCTCCCTTTTTGTTCACATAGTGTTCCTTATCTGAAAATTCAGATAACCTAAAGGTGTGGCTACACAAGATGTAAGTGCTTTCGGGGCCTTGGACCTCACGCTGCCCACCCTCGCTGAGCTCGAAGCTGACTCGCTCGTCGACCAGTGGTGTGGGCAGCTGGCGTCGCCATCCACCGGGTTTTCACCGGCAACCGTCGAGGCCTACCAAGCTGGGCTCAGGCGCTTCGTCTTCGTGGCTACCGAACCTGACCAACGCTCCCTGGCCGACGGCCTGCTCCCCGTGCTCGGCAACAACGCCACCCTGCGCCTTGTCGTCGACGAACTCCTCGACCGTTACGCAGATCGAACCGTTTCAGTAACGCTGTCCGCCGTCAGTTCATTCGCCGAGATCCTCGTCGAAAACAACGTCCTAACCGCAGTCCCAGGATGGCCGAAGTCCCGCCGATCCGCACCAGACCCCGATCCCAGCCACTACGAACCAGACGAGGTCGCTGCACTCATGGCCGCAGCCAGCGACGACCAACACAAGAAAGCCCGACGAGTACGTGACCCGGTACGCGACCCGACCATCCTCCAGGTGTTACTCACCCTGGGCCTGCGAGCATCCGAGCTGGTGAACGCCGAGGTCTCCTGGCTACGAGGCGAGGGCGAGGACACCATCCTGCGAGTCATTGGCAAGGGCTCCAAGGCCCGAGTCCTACCAATCGGAGCGTCAACCGACCTGCTCAACGTGGTGGTGGCCTGGCTAGCCCACCGCCGGTCCGTCGTGGGACCGACGACGGGTGAGAGCCCGTTGTTTTGTCGTCGCGACGGCAGTCCCCTGACCTATGACGGCCTGCTGTACCTATTCAACGCGTGGTTGGCCATCGCCAACGACCGGCATCAGGAGGACCCGAGTCGCTGGGCTGCCGTACCAGTGTTCAAGGGTCAGGCCAAGCTGCACGCATGTCGACACACCGCAGCGTTCGACATGGTCAGACGTGGAGTTCCCCTAAACCTCGTCCAGGGCGTTTTAGGTCATTCCAACGTCGCCACTACTTCCTTGTACGTGAAAGCCAAGGGGTTGGAGCTACGCGACGCCCTCAGCGACGTGGCCGTACCGAAATGGCGTTGAAATGGCGGAGTTGTCAGTGCGGTGTCAAGGTCCGGGGTCTGGGGGCTGGGCTGTGGGGTGTTAAATACCGACGGCCCGGATCATGAGAATCCGTCTATAGGTAAAGGTGGGGCAACAGACATGTCGTCTTCAACAGTTTTGAGTACCCGTATGACAGCTGCGACGCCGGCTTCGGTGGTTCCTCTGAGAGCTGTTGAAGCCACAGTGGCCCCAGTGGCTCCTTTGGTCCTGGTTGCGTAAACCCGTCGAGGTCAACTAATGATCAACGAATGATGTCAGATGGTCCTTGTGCCTGTTTGGGTTTCCTATTGCTTTCCCTGGGCGGTGCATCGCCGGCAACACTGGCTGGACCAGGCCCCCATTTGTTGTCTTCAGGCCAGCTTCGTGAGAAAGCCCAGAACAGAAGCAACAAGATTCCGACCCCGGTCAACGCAATAAGGATCCACTTTCCGCTTCGTCCGATGTCGTGGAGGCGGCGAACACCTAACGCGATGCTCGGGATGAGGTAGGCAAGCAGGTAAATACCTTCCAAGGGACCCGTGTCGTTGGTGTCCAGGTCCCAGATGCTCGCGGAGATACCCCCAAGAACGAAGACGACGATCCCCGAAATCAGCAAAGCCCACCAATAAGCAGGCCTTGACGACCGTCCTTGGAAATCGGTGTAACGCCGCCAGGATTCGAGGTAGTACTTCATTTCAAAATTCTATCCCCAATATTTTCGCCCAATAATCGGTGGCTGCATAAATGTGGGTACGTGTCCTCCGCTTTGTGACGGAAGCGTTGCTTTTGACTTAAGTGTGGGCCCCGACTAACGCCAGGTTGCGGAGCGACCAACAAGAGCGATGAGTTGGTCCTTTGGAGTGTCGCTTGCTGGTTCAAGTGCTTCGGCGAACACAAAGGGAAGTCTCATGTTCGCGGTGGTTTCAACTTGGGTCAGAAGCTCCAAGGCTGCGGCACACAAATCATCAGCGGGTACTCCTGAAATGCCTGCGGCTTGACCTAAATCCCAAGTGTGTACCACCGGATCCCAAAAACATATCCCTAACCACTCATCGACAGTGAGTATCCCAAACTGGGTACCTAACGCTGGGGCATCAAGGTCTAAGTTGTCCAACGCCAGTCTTTGGGAGGCATACGCCGACACCCATGTTCCTTTGGGATCACTGCCCATGGCTTCAACGATTTGCTGCACTGTGGCAAAGAATTCGGTGTTGAAGAATAGGTCGTCGCCTTGTGGTGTGGTGACAGGTGAGGCGTCAGGTCCGGCGGGAACCCCTAGAGGTATTCCTTGCGCCAATGCGACAGGCATACGCATGGTGCAAGCCATGTGGCCGACAAGGCGACGAATGTCCCAATCTTCGCATGGGGTTGGCTTTACCCAATCATCATCGGTGAGTTGGTTGACCAGGTCATTGAACCCAGCCGCCGCGCGATCCCACACTTCGCGGTTTCGGCGACTTCGACGTAAAACTGCCAACACTCCTCCAAAAGTCTTTCAGAAACCAAACATCCTAATAGCATCTAAAACCTAGGTCCTACCCCCTATGGGAGGCAGCGAAAACACTGCAATTGCCATCTGGCAGGAGTTTTGCGAGGTCACAGCCCCGGTGGCGCACCCCTCTCCTGGAGCAGACGGTTTGTTGTACTCGGCCTATGTGCCTCGACGGGCATCCGTTCTTTCACGGTCGAGTCAGTCGATGATGTCTAGGGTTGGCCCGCGCGGCCGCGGGCCGGCACCGCGTCATCTGAGGGGGGCACCATGAAGGAATTGGCTGGAAAGACTGCGGTGGTTACGGGCGCGGCGAGTGGGATCGGTCGAGCCATGGCCGAGCGTTGGGCAGCAGCCGGGATGAACGTTGTATTGGCCGACATCGATGAGGCGGCGCTTGATGTCGCGGTCGCTGAGGTGTCCGAGGTTGGCCCAGCGACAGGTCTGCGTGTTGATGTCACGGTGGCGTCGGACGTCGAGGCCCTGCTCGCATTGACCGTCGATTGTTTCGACCGCGCCCACCTTGTTTGCAACAACGCGGGCGTAGCGGGACCCGTCGGCCTCGCGCCACACGAGCTGACTGTTGAGGACTGGCATTGGGTGCTCGACGTTGACCTGTGGGGAGTCATCCACGGGGTCCGCACATTTGTTCCCCATCTCCTCGAGCACGGCG